>JAABUP010003191.1_pt1 | contig 29372 bp, 28 predicted proteins | sample 5559201 | NCBI WGS metagenome assembly JAABUP01 (sample SAMN10711887, study PRJNA513373) | rock metagenome | isolation source: Antarctica rocks | place: Antarctica | reverse complement strand
GTCCGCCGCGCTGTACCCCGACGGCGGCGCCGCCGGGCCCGCCTCCGGCGCGTCGGGCGGTGGCGGCGGCGGCGGGGGCGGCGCATCGCCCGGCGGTGGCGGCGGGGGGGGGGGGGGGGGGGCGGCCCCCGGCCGCGCGGCCCCCCCCCCCCCCCCCCCCCCCGCCACCCTACAAAAAACGCTCCGGTCGAAGGGAAACCGCCCCTACGCCCCGGATTCGGCGCCCATCTCGGCGAAGTCGGCCGGCGCGTGCTGGATGTGGCGAAGGATCGCCTCGGCGTCGGGGCGGGAGATCCCGACCCCGGCGGCGATGACCCGCTCGTCCAGGCCCCGCCGGACCATCGGGCGGACCCGGGGGACCAGGCGACCGAGCCGGTCGGGGAGGGCGGGAACGGGGACCCTCCGGCGATGCTCGGCCCAGGGATCGCCCAGCGGCATCGAGCCGGGCTCGAACCAGTATTCGGCCCCGCCCCGGTGCAGGAGCCGGAGGAACCAGGCGGCGAAGCCGGGGGCGATCACCCGGGGCGGGCTGCTCCGCTCGTCGTCGCCGGAGGTGAACAGCGGGGAGTCGCCGCCGGGCCAGCGGTAGGCCAGGTCGATGCAGACCGTCTCCCAGTTGGGATTGCCCAGCTCGAACCAGCTCTCGGGCAGGATCACCAGGCCGGGCATCCGGGCGAACGGGACCATCGGGCCGATCGCCGAGAGCGGGTGGATCATCGGGCCCGAACCGGCGTAAAAGCCATCGGAGAGCCGGAGCCAGGACTTGAGCGGGTCGGGGAGCCCGAATCCGAACCGACGCTCCCAGCTCGCCAACCGGGCCGGCTCGGCGCCGGGGCGGCAGGCCCGGGCGGCGGGGCCGAAGTCGGCGTCGAGCTGCGCGGGGGCCGGCCGGCGGGCGGGTTCGACCCCCGCCGCCTCGCACCATCGCCCGACCAGGACCGCGAGCTGGCTGGCCATCCGGACTCCCCTCAGGCGTCCCGGGCCGGGGGGCCGGCGACGGCTTCGAGCGTCGCCGCCCGTCCGTGGAGCGTCACGACGCTCGCCCCCTGGACCTCGACCGGCAGGAACCGACCGATCAGCCGGCCCGGCCCCTCGAACACGACGATCCGGTCGCACCAGGTCCGGCCGACGAGCTGGCCGAACTCCCCCGCCCCGATCGCGCCGGGGGCCGACTTGCTCGGGCCCTCGACCAGAACCTCGACCGTCCGGCCGACGAAGGCCCGGTGGTCCTCGGCGCTGATGGCGTCCTGGAGGGCCAGCAACTCGCCGTTCCGCCGCCGCTTGACGTCCTCGGGCACGTCGTCGATCAGGAGGGTGTCGGCCTTGGTCCCGACTCGGGGGCTGTACTTGAAGATGAAGCTGTTCTTGAACCGGGCCCGCTCGACCAGGTCCATCGACTTCCGGAACGACGCCTCGGTCTCGCCGCAGAAGCCGACGATGAAGTCGCTGGAGACGGCGGCTCCGGGTAAGATCTCGCGGATCCGCTGGAGCATCTCGTCGTAGAGGGCGACGGTATATCCCCGCTTCATCCGCTTCAGGACCTCGTCGGACCCGCTCTGCGCCGGGACGTGGAGGTAGCGCGAGACCTTGGGGAGGTCGCGGACGGCCCGGAGCAGGTCGTCGGTCATGTCGTTGGGGAAGTTGGTGATGAACTTGATCCGGCCGACGCCCTCGATCTCGTGGAGCCGGGCCAGGAGGTCGGAGAGCCGGGCGAGCCGGCCGTCGGGCTCGCGGAACTGGTAGCTATTGACGGTCTGGCCCAGCAGGGTGATCTCCTTGACCCCCTGGTCGGCCAGCATCCGGGCCTCGGCGACGATCGCGTCGGGCGGGCGGCTCTGCTCGGGCCCCCGGACCGAGGGGACGATGCAGTAGGTGCAGAACTTATCGCACCCCATCATGATCCGGACGAACGCCTGGAACGGGCTCGGCCGCATCGCCGGCTCGCGGAGCGGGTCGTACTCGGCGAAGCTGGCGGTCACCGCATCGCGCGAGCCGGCGGTCCGGGGGAGGCTGACGGCCAGCTTCGGCTTGCCGTCGGCCTTGGCCTGGTCCAGCAGCTCCGAGACCCGCCCGAGCTGCCCCGGCCCGATCACGACGTCAACGTGCGGGGCCCGCTTGAGGACCTGCCCCTGGTCCTTCTGCGCCATGCAGCCCAGCACGCCGATGGCGATGTGCGGCCGGTCGCGCTTGAGGTTCTTGATCCGGCCCAGGGCGCTATAAATCTTGTCCTCGGCGTGCTGCCGGACCGAGCAGGTGTTGTAGAGGATGGTGTCGGCCTGCCCGATGTCGTCGGTCAGCTCGTACCCCTGGCCCCGGAGCTTGCCGACGACGAGCTCGCTGTCGAGCAGGTTCATCTGGCAGCCGACGGTCTCGATGTAGAGCTTCTTCTTCGGGGGCGGGGACGCTTCCGACATGCGAAACTCCTGGACCGCCGGCCTGTCCATCGCGGTCCGAGGGAGGGGGATCCGGGGGTGACTCCTCGTGGACCGTAGGCCCGTCGACGGGGGGGAGTCGGGGGTCGGCCGAGTATGGATTCTACCAACCCCCGCCCCGGCTGGCTACCGCTGGCGGATCCGGGCGTCAACCCGGGGGCCCGGGCGTGGGCTTCCGGAGCGACGGGATGGCCTCGCGCGAATCGACGCCGCCGAAGAACGCCCGGAGCGTCTCCCCCTCCTCGGATGAGCCGGGCGGGTGGAGCGGGTGGGCCAGGCGATCGTCGATCCGGTCCAGCAGCGCCTTGCCCAGCTTGGCGTCGCCGTGCTTGCCGACCTGGACGGTCACCAGGGTCCAATCCTGTTCCTTCTTGACGCCGACCTGGACCTTCCGGCCGTCGCGGGTCTCGCCTACGAAGCGGGCGGCTTGGAGCGCGACCAGTTGCCGCTCTCGGTGGCCGTTGTTGCTGGCGGTCCAGTCCAGCCAGAACGCCGGATAGTCGGGCGGCACCGGCTCGCCGGGCTTGGGGATCTTCATTCCCGGCTGCATCAGACCCGAGGCGACGGCGAATTGCGAGCCATCGTCCCTGGCGAAGTCGGCCGACGCCAGCTCGGCCCGCATCGCCTCCAGCGTGGCCAGCGCCACCCGGTGCGTGGGCTCCGGGTGGGTCCTCGACTCCGACCAGACGAAGAGGTGCGGCCTCTCCGCCATTGTCTTCATGGCCAGGCCGCAGCCGGGCATCAAGGCGACCGCGACCGCGAGCAGGGACCGGCGCAGCATCGGGCGAGACTCCCCCGCGACCCGGCCTGATGCCGGGCGACGCGGGAGGCTACCGGGGTTCCTCCTCGGGGTCAACCCCGGGCGAGGCCGCCGGGGAGACCGCCGGATCGAGCTTGGCGGGCGCGTTGTTCGTGAAGGGCTGCGCCACCCCGGGGATCGTGGCGGGGTTCGGGGAGAAGAAGGCCGTCAGGGCCGCGCGGTCCTCGGGCGACTCGTGCCGGTGGGCGGGATGCGCCAGGCGGTCAGCGATCTTGCCGGACAGGGCCCGGGCGATTTCGGAGTCGCCGTCGAATTCGACCACGCTCCCGTCCCCGAACGGGTCGGGCTTGATGGTCGCCTTGACCGATCGGCCGTCGCGTGTGATCCCTTCGATGTCCATGCCTTGCAGCCTCATTAGGGTCGGCCGGGTCGCCCCCCCGATCCCGTTCCAGAAGGCCGGGTCGTCCTCCGGGATCGTGGCCTCGCCGACCGTCGGGAACTTTCCTGCCCCGGTCATGAATCGCATGTCCTGGGAGAAGCTCAGGTTCCCGAACCGCGTGACCGAGGCCAGCTCGGCCCGCATCGCCGCCTCGACGGCCACGGCCACCCGATGCGTCGGTTTGGGGAAGGCGAGGACGCTCGGCGGGGGCTCGGCCATCAGGCGGAGGATCGCCGCCCCGGTCAGGGGGACCAGGACCAGCGCCAGGACCATGGGGAACAGGTTGCGTCGCATCGGGAGGCGTCCTCGGCGCGGCCCGGCCGGATTGCCGGGCGGCGATGGACGTTATCCCCCGGCGCAACCGGCCGGTCAAGGCCGGGCGGGGTTGTCCTTCTTCCGGCGGGCCTCGACCAGCCCCTCCAACTCCTTCCGGGCCGCCTCGTCGAACCGGAACCGCCGGGGCGCGGCCCGGCGGTCCCGGGCGGCCTGCTCGCGGAGGATCTCGTCGAGGGCCGTGGAGAACTCGCCGTCGTACTCGACCCGCTCCCCCGACGTCATCTCCTCAATCCCCGAGGTCCGGGGCGGTTTCCGGACCGCGAAGCCGACCAGCAGGACGGTCCCGATCAGCAGGGCCACCGCGTTCAGTCGGACCGACCGCCGGTGGAGCCGGTCGAACCGATCGGCCGAGGCCGGACCCTCGTCGCGGGCGGCGTTGATGGCGGGCGTCAGCGTGTTCCCGCAATAGAGCATGATCCCCAGGCTCGCCGCGATCAGGGCCGCCTGCACGGCAACCATCGGCCCGCGGAGCTCGGGAAAGCTCAAGGGCCCGCAGACCATCGCTGGGAGGGCGACGGCGGTGGTCACCACGCCCCAGGCGTAGTAGCGCGGGAACAAGGCCCGGACGAACTTCGCCGCCGACTCCGCCCCCAGGACCCGGAAGATGATCGGGGCCACGGCGAACGAGAAGAACAGGATGCTGCCGACCCAGGCCGTCAGCGCGAAGACGTAGACGCTGTCGAAGATCGCCAGCAGCAGGCGGGCTTGCACGGTGGGAGCCTCGGGGGGTGATCGGCCCGACCCGGCCTCAAGGCTTCGCCACCGGCCGGGGCGGGGCAAGCCCGGCGCCGAGGCCGCCGTCGACGCCCCAGACCTGGCCGGTGACCCATCCGGCCTCGGGCCCGAGCAGGAAGGCGACGGCCGCCGCTACGTCGTCGGGCTTGCCCAGCCGGCCGAGCGGGTGCATGGCCTCGCTGAACGAGCGGCTGGCCTCGTTCCGGAGCAGCGGGGCGGAGAGCGGGGTCTCGGTCAGGGCGGGCGCGACGGCATTGAAACGGACATTCTGGCGAGCATACGTGATCGCCGCCGACCGGACCAGCCCCTCGATCGCCGCCTTGGCCGCGGCGATCGTCTCGTGGTTGCTCAGGCCCTGGCTGGCCGCGACCGTGCTCATCAGGACGATCGAGCCGGCCCCCTGCCCCCGCATCGGCCCGAGCGCCGCCCGGGTGGCCAGGAACGCGGTCGTCAGATTGACGTGGAGAGTCTCGGCGAACTCCTCGGGCGTGGTTAAATGGAGCGGCTTGAGCCGGATCGACCCCACGCAATGCGCCAGACCGTCGAGCTTGCCGAACCGCCCGACCGCTTCGGCGACGGCCCGATCGAGATCCTCTACCTTTCCCGAGTCGCCCGGGACCGCCAGGGCCGACTCGCCTAGCTCGGCCGCGAGCCCCTCGACCGCCTCGGCCCGCCGGCCGAACAGGACGACCGAGTCGCCCCGGCCGACCAGCCGACGCGCCAGGGCCGAGCCGATCCCGCCTGCCCCGCCCGTGATCAGGACGCACTGTCCGGCCATGCTCGCCCCCCGCCCGGACCCGAACTCAAAGCTCCGTTGTAGGCCGGGCCCGGCCGGGGTCAAGGGACCCGGATATGGTCGAGGATCCGGCCGACGAGGTCGTCGGGGGTGACGCCCTCGGCGTCGGCTTCATAACTGGCCAGGACCCGGTGGCGGAGGACGTCCCGGGCCAGCGTCTTGACGTCGTGCGGGGTCACGAAGTCGCGGCCGGCGAGCAGGGCGTGGGCCCGGGCCGAGGCAATCAAGGCCAGGCTGGCGCGGGGGCTGGCCCCCAGCTCGATCATCGGAGCGAGGTCGAGCCCGGCGCCGGCCGGGTCGCGGGTGGCCCTGACGAGGTCGACCGCATATTCCTTGATCGCCTGGGCGACGCGGACCGAGGCGGCCTCGCGCCGGAGCGCCCGGACCTCGGCGGGCCCGAGCAGCGGCGGGAGGTCGATCGGGGCCCCGGGGGCGGACCGGGCTTCGGCGAGCCCGAGCATCGCCAGCTCGGCCGCGCGGTCGGGATAGTCGACATGGAGCTTGAACAGGAACCGATCGAGCTGGGCCTCGGGCAGGGGATAGGTCCCCTCGTGCTCGACGGGGTTCTGGGTGGCGAGGACCCAGAACGGGTCGGGGAGGATCACGGTCCGGTCGCCGACGGTGACCTGCCCCTCCTGCATCGCCTCCAGCAAGGCGCTCTGGACCTTGGCCGGGGCCCGGTTGATCTCGTCGGCCAGGACCACCGAGGCGACGATCGGGCCGGTCCGGACGTCGAAGGTGCCGGTCGCCGGGCGGTAGACCTGCGTCCCGGTCAGGTCGGCCGGGAGCAAGTCCGGGGTAAACTGGATCCGCGAAAAGGGCAAGTCCAGGGCTCGGGCCAGGGCCCGGACCGATCGGGTTTTGGCCAGGCCGGGCACACCCTCGATCAGGACGTGACCGCCGGCCAGCAGAGCGATCACCAGCCGCTCCAGGAGCGGCCTCTGGCCGACCACCTCGCGTTCGAGGCGGCCGATCAGCTCGGCGAGGATCGGCCCGGCGGGGACCGGCGGATTGGCGGGTTCGGCCATGGGTCGGGGCGAGAGAAAGGGAGGGCACGCCCCGAAGGCGGCCGGGTCCGATCGCAAGATGGTTGGGGCGGGGAGGGTCCCCGCTTTTAAGGCCCGTCGGTCGAGGGCCGAGTTCAGGATCTCGAAGCCTTCCGGCGGTCCATCATCTTGCGGAGGATATCGCCGGCGGCGTCGCTGGAGTTCTTCGTCGAATCCTTGGCGGCGGGGCCGGACGGGGCGGCTTCCTTCTTCTTGACGTAGAAGGGGTTCGACTCGTCCATGTATTCCTCGGGGATCTCGCCGGATTCCGCGGCCTTGGAAAGATCCTCGATCCCGTCGTCGTCATCGGGCGTGTACTGCTCGACTTCGTCGACGGCTGCTTCCTCTTCCGGCTCCGTCTCCGGCTCCGTCTCCGGCTCCGGCTCGGGGGCCTTGGCCACCAAGACGGGCGTGGGGACCTTGGGCGGCGGGGCCGGGACGGGCGCGGGAGGCTTGGCCGCAGGGGCCGGAGCCGGAGCGGGGGCCTTGGCCGCAGGGGCCGGAGCCGGAGCGGGGGCTTTGGCCGCCGGGGCCTTGGCGGCGGGCTTGTCCTTGCCCATCTCCTTGAAGGAATCGATCGTGATCGTGTCGCCGCCGTAGACCCCGGAGGGTCGATCCGGGGTCGGGCGGGCCTCGTCGGAGACCAGCCAGGCGTCGATATCGTCGTGGCTGGCGTCGTCGATCGACGACTTTCGGGCCGGCCCGGCCGGCTTGGCCGCGATCGCACCCTCGATGGCGACGGCAAAGGTCAGTGACCCGACCTTGACGAGGTCGCCGTTCTTCAGGGTGCATCTCTGGTCCTTCGCCAGCGGCTTGCCGTTGACGTCGGTCCCGTTCCGGCTCCCGAGGTCGCGAACGGTCACCGATTCCGGGCCGACCTCGAACTCAGCATGCTCGCGGCTGACCTGGTCGCTATTGGGGCGGAGGTGGCAACCTTCACCCCGCCCGATCTTGAACTTTGGACCCACCAGGGGGATCGTTTTCCCCTCCGGCTTGCCCTGGATGACGACCAACTGGACTTTCATGAGCAGCGTCCCGACCCCATGGGTCTTCAGTCTTGGTGAATCGAGGGGCCACATCGGGCGGCGGAATCGCCACCGGACTGCGAACAACGGACTAATGTAGACCGATGAATGGAGCGCGACCGATCGAAGCCAGGAATGATGACGGACCGCGGACTTGAGATTCCTTGCAATCATAATCCGAGCCCCCCCGGTCGGGAAGGACCGATTTTTTCCGGCGAGAAAATGTCCGGGTCTGGATGGCCCGATCAGTCACCGGCGGCGCGTCCAGTTAGGATGGTCGTAGACGTCGCGTCGGAGGGCTTCGGCCCTCGTCCGCTCGTCGGGGCGGAGTCTGTCGGTCTGGGCGGGAAGTCCCAGGGAGCGGGGGAGGAGCACCTGGAGGGCCTCGATCCAGGTCGCCGGGTCGTCCGGGACGGGGGCGAGGTCGGAAAGGCCGGGAAGCTCAGGGGTCGTCCGGGAGCGGGCCAGCAGGAGCGATCCGTGCTGGAGGACCGCGCCCGATCGCCGCCTCTGGGCGCTCCCCACGAGCTTCGCGTCACCGACGACGATATCGTCGGCGTCGCGGTCGGTAAAGCATAAAAACGGGCGAAGCGGCAATTCCGACCCTGGGCGGAGATCGCCCCGCCGGGTGGCGTCGACGCCGAACTCCCGGAGCCGGCCGGCGATCGCCTCATGGACTGCCCGGTAAAGCGCCGAACTTGGGCGGGTGGCCGGGTGAGTGCTCGGGACGACGACGGCATACGTCACCTCCAGGTCATGCCAGAGGGCCCCGCCCCCGGTCGGCCGACGGACCACCGGCGACGATCGCCACCGGGGGTCAGCCTCCGCCTCCGCGATCCCCTGGAAGTAGCCCAGGCTCAGGGTGGGGACCGACCAGGAATAGGTCCGGACCACCGCGAAGGACGGGTCAGCGGCCACCGAGTCCAGCAACGCCTCGTCGAGGGCCATGTTCCAGGGGCCGTCGCCCCGCTCGTGCTTCAAGACCCGACAGGGCGTCGTCATCGGTTGGTGCTTCCGGCTCCCGGCGGTCGCGATGTGGCTCGCTGGTATTCTATGTCGGCACGGATACCGCCGGGATATGACCCGGGCCGCCAGATTTGATGGCCGACGGATCCAGCCATCCCCTCAAGCCGGCACGTCGCGGGCGACGTCGAACCGCGCGAAGGCCTGCCCGACCAGCGGGACCATCGCCAGGGCGCAGGCCGAGATCGCGACCCAGGCGACGACGAGCCCCGCCCCGAGGCTCCCGCCGGTCGCGAAGTAGGCGGCCCCACCGGCCAGGGTCGCCAGGCCCGAGGCCAGTCCCAGGCCGAGCCCCTTGGCGAGCAAAAAGAGCATCTGCCGGCCGATCGCCATCACGTCGAACTGGCCCGCGACGATCCGCGAGGGATACCAGAGGAACAAGAGGTTCTCGATCGCGTAGAAGACCAGATTGACCGGCAGAAGGAACGCCAGGATCGACCAGGCCACCACGCCGAGCCCCCCCAGACCCAGCATGACCACGGCCATCGCGATCGCCTGCGCGGCGGTCGCCACCAGCGTCGGCGTCAAGACCTGGCCCAACGCCAGCCGGCTTGGGGCGATCGGGAGCGTCTTGAGTTCCTCCATCAGGTCCACGTCGCCCCGGAAGTCGTAGGGCAGCAGGAAGCTCAGGAGGATCGACAGGTAGGCGATCATCCCCATGCAGACATAAGGGACCGGCTGGGCGTTCGGAGCGTTCCGGGGGATCACGACCATCATCAGGACCGGGACGATGGTGAGGATCCCGACGGCCCCGACCATCCGGGCCGGGTCCCCCAGCGCCGTGGTCATTTGCCTCCAGAGGTTGGGGCCCACGCCCCCCCACCACGGCGCGGCCGGCGGGCGGAACCGGAGCAGGCCCGCCCTCCGGGTCGCTACCGACCGGACGCCGCCCCCGCCCCCCATCCGCTGGAGCCGGGCGAACCGCCGGCCGCTCGACGCCGAGGCCGCCTCCAGGTATCTCGCGTCGAGGGCGAAGACCAGGCCGATCAGACCGGCGTCGATCAGGACCCCCGGCGCCGACCACTTGACCAGGTCGGGCCAGATCCGCTCGGCGGTGAACGCCAGGACGAACCAGCGGAACGGGGCCAGGACGGTCGAAGCCACCGGCGACCGCTCGATCTTGGTCAACGCCTCCTTCCAGCCCGCTCCGCCCAGCTCGCGTCCCGCCGAGGCAGCGGCTAGCCCCAGCAGCACGATCACGCCGCCCAGGACCAGCCGCCGACCCCGGCTCCAGGCCAGGGCCCCCAACGTCGCCGCCGCCAGCCCGACGACCATCTGCAAGACCTGGAGGAACAGCACCAGCAGGAACGACCCGACGAACGCCGAGACCGGCCCCGGCGAAATCATCTTGCCGGCCAGGGCCAGGAACAAAGCCGAGAACAGGCAAAGCAGCACGGTCACGACCAGCTTGTAGGCCAGGAGCTGCCGCTTCCGGTACGGCCCGGCGAACAGGAACGTCACCTCGGCCGGCGTGTAGTACAGTGCCTGCTCCCCGGCGGAGAACAGGAGCGAGCCGACGGTGAAGACCAAGATCCCCAGAGGCGCGAACCGGCGGATCGGCTCCAGCGGGGGCGGCGGAGCGAACCAGGAAGCGGTGGCGACCGAGGTCACCCAAAAGACGAAAAAGAGGACCATGACCACCGCCATCGCGATCCCCTTGGGCCGCGACAGCGACTTCTTCATCCGGCGGAGCGTGGCCCAGGCCCGGAGCCGCATCAGGAGCCAGAGCGATCGGTCCACGTTCAGGGCTCCGTCGCGACGGCGGCCACCGGGGCCTCGGGGGCCTCGGTGAGCCGGAAGAACAGGTCCTCCAGCGACTCGGCCCGGCCCCCCTCGACGGCCTCGCGGCGGAGGTCGGAGAGGTTGCCGTGGAGGAGCTTCCGGCCCCGGTGCATCAGGAGGATCGAGGTACAAAGGTCTTCGACAAGCGAGAGCAGGTGCGAGCTGATCATCACCGCCGCCCCGGCCGCCGCCCGGGCCCGGATCGAGTCCTGCATCGTCCGGATCCCGCGCGGGTCGAGCCCGGTCAGCGGCTCGTCGAGCATGATCGCCCCGGGCTCGTGGAGGTAGCCGCAGCAGATCGCGACCTTCTGCCGCATCCCCCGCGACAGGTCCGAGCAGGGCGCGTCACGCTTCTCCAGCAGCTCGAATTGCTTCAGGAGCATCTCGGCCGAGGCCGACCAGTCGCCCAGCCGGTAGGCGGCGGCGACGAACTGGAAGTGCTCCCAGATCGTCAGGTTGTCGAAGAGGTGCGGGTCGTCCGGGACGTAGGCCAAGGCCGACTTGGCGGCGACCGGCGCGCGACGGAGGTCGTGACCGGCGATCGCCAGCCGGCCGCTCGACGGATCCAGGATCCCGGCCAGGGCTCGCATCGTGGTCGTCTTGCCCGCCCCGTTGGGCCCGACCAGCCCGAGGATCTCCCCCGGCTCCACCTCGAACGAGAGGCCGGCGACGGCCTCGGTCCGGTCATAAGTCTTGTGGAAGTCCTCGACGACGATCGACACCGGGCGAAGCTCCTAGGGAGGTCCGATCCCATCGATCGGCCGGAGCTCGATCGACTCCTCGGCGGGCGTGGAGCGGGCGACGTGGAGCTTGAAGTCCCGGTCCCACCATGAGCCGGGCGTCCGGCCGCGGATCAGGTAGCCGGCGACATGGCCGCTCCTGAGGAGCGGCGAGGCCCCGAACGCCCAGGCCCGCTTCGAGCGGATCCCGGGCTCGACCTCATCGGCATTCGCCCGGACGTCCTCCGGGAGCGAGTCGACGGCGACCTCCCGATATTCCATCGGCACGCAGGCGCAGGCCGGCCAGATCGCGATGACGAAGATCAGCCCGCAGCTCAGGGCAAACACGCCGCCGAGGGATTTTACCCGCAGGTTCATGGCGCACCCTCCCGCGCGAGTCCGAATTCTTTCCTCCCCCTAGCCTGTCCGATCCCGGGGCCGACCGCAAGCCCTGGGCGACGGGACTCAATGGGTCGGGGCGGGGATCGATCCATCCCGGCGGTGGACTGGTGCCGCCTCGGCCGGCGTCGCGCCTGGTGACCACTTCAGGACGGGCTTCCTGGCTGCCAGGACCTCGTCGGGCCGGCAGATGGGAGTGGTGCTCGGGGCCGAGTGGAGCGTCTCGGGGTCCTCCTCGGCGATCGCCAGGAGGGCACGGGCAAACGCCTCCAGGGTCTCGCGGCTCTCGGTCTCGGTGGGCTCGATCATCATCGCCTCGGGGACGATCAGCGGGAAGTAGACCGTCGGGGCGTGGTAGTTGTAATCGATCAGCCGCTTGCCGATGTCCATCGCGCGGACGCCCCGGTCGCGGGCCATCGAGCGGGCCGAGGCGACGAACTCGTGCATGCACCGATCCCCCAGCGGGACCGGGTAGACGTGCCTGACCAGCGACATCAGGTAGTTAGCGTTCAGGACCGCGTGCTGCGCGACCGCCTTGAGTCCGTCGGGCCCCTGGCTCTTGATATAGCAGTAGGCCCGGAACAGGACGCCGACGTTGCCGAAGTACGCCCGGACCCGGCCGATCGTTTGGGGCCGGTCGTGGTCGAGGCGATAGGTCCCGTCGTCCCCCTTCGCCACCAGCGGCGCGGGGAGGTACGGGGCCAGGTGCGATCGGACCGCGATCGGCCCGGCGCCGGGCCCCCCGCCGCCGTGCGGCCCGGAGAAGGTCTTGTGGGGGTTGTAGTGCATCAGGTCGACGCCCATGTCGCCCGGCCGGACCATCCCGAGGATGGCGTTCATGTTGGCCCCGTCCAGGTAGAGCAAGGCCCCTCGCTCGTGGAGCAGCTCGGCGATGGCGCCGACCTGGGGGTCGAACAGCCCGACGGTGTTCGGGTTAGTCATCATGAACACGGCGGTCTGGTCGTCGAGGTGGGCCCGGAAGTCGTCGAGGTCCACCAGGCCCTTCGCGTTGCTCTTGATCGTGACGGCCTGGAACCCGGCGAGGTTAGCCGAGGCCGGGTTGGTTCCGTGGGCGCTGTCGGGGACCAGGACTTTGGTCCGCTCTTCCCCCCGGTCCCGAAAGTACGCCGCGGCGACCAGGAGCGCCGTCAGCTCACCCTGCGCCCCGGCCGCCGGCTGGAGGCTGACCGCGTGGAGTCCGGCAATCTCGGCCAACATCCCCTGCAACTCGTGGAGGAACCCGAGCGTCCCCTGGAGCGTCGACTCGTCCTGATACGGGTGCTGCGCCGACTGGCCCGGAAGCCCCGCCAGCCGCTCGTTCCGCTTCGGGTTGTACTTCATCGTGCACGAGCCGAGCGGATAGAAATTCGCATCGATCGACATATTCGATGTCGAAAGGTTCGTATAATGCCGGACGATGTCCAGCTCCCCCAGTTCCGGGAGCACCGGCGCCGAGGGCGCCAGGTGCCCGGCGGGGATCAGTGCTTCGAGCGGCCGATCGGGGACGTCCGACCGCGGCACGATCGCCGTCGATCGCCCGGGGCGGCTCGATTCGAAGAGCAGCTTGGGAGGGTCGAGTCTGTCCATGGTTTTAATGGATGAGCTTGGGGATATGCGGCGGGCGGCGCCGCTTTCAGTCATCTGGGGAAGCCCGGGTTCGAGGCCTACTACCGCCCTTCTCCGGCGGGAAACGATTTCTCCGCGAGCGAGAGTTCATCGGAGACGGCGACCTCGTCGGCCGGGATCAACGATTATCAGCAGGATCGACATGTGTCCTCGGTCCTGGTCGCCACCGGTTTCAGGCCAGCGCCTCCCGATAAGCCTCCGCCAGCCCGTCGATCTCCGCCCTGGTCCGCTTCTCGGTGACGGCGACCAGGATCGAGTCGGCGAGTTCGGGATACCACCGGCCCAGGGCGATCCCGCCGTGGTAGCCGAGGCGGCCGACTTCGGCCAGGACCGCGGCGGGGTCCTTCTCCGACCGGACGACGAACTCCTTGAAGAAAGGGCCGGGGAAGGCCATCGCCAGGCCGGGAACCTCGGCCAGCCGATCGGCCGCGTAGTGGGCCTTGCGGGTCGAAAGCTCGGCCACCTCCCGGAGCCCGCCGGGCCCCAGGGCCGCCAGGTAGATGCTCGCCCGGAGGGCCAGAAGCCCCTGATTGGTGCAGATGTTCGAGGTCGCCTTCTCGCGGCGGATGTGCTGCTCGCGGGTCTGCAAGGTCAGGACGAAGCAGCGTTTGCCGCGGCGATCGACCGTCTCGCCGACCACCCGGCCCGGCATCTTACGGACCATCGACTCACGGCAGGCCAGGATCCCCAGGTACGGGCCGCCATAGCCCAGCGGATTCCCCAGGCACTGCCCCTCGCCCACCACGATGTCGGCGTCGTAGCTCCCCGGCCGCCGGAGAAGCCCCAGGCTGATCGGGTCCACCGAGACGATCGCCAGCGCCCCCTTGGCCCGCGCGGCGGCGACGAGTTGGTCGATGTCTTCGAGCTGGCCAAAGAAGTTGGGATAGGCGACCACGACGGCCGCCGTGTCTTCGGTGATCGCGGCGGCGAGATCGGCGGGCTCGACCCTGCCGTCGCGGGCGGGGACTTCGACCAGCTCGGGCTCCAGGTTGGCGAGGTTGGTGGCCAGGATCTGGCGGTGCTCGGGGTGGACCGAGCCGGCGACCACGACCCGGCCGAGCCGGCGGGTGACGGTCATCGCCATCAGGACCGCCTCCGCCACCGCCGAGCCGCCGTCATAGAGGCTGGCGTTGGAGACGTCCATCCCGGTGATCTGGGCGACCAGGGTTTGATACTCGAAGGTCGCCTGGAGCGTCCCCTGGCTGGCCTCGGCCTGGTACGGGGTGTAGGCGGTGTAGAACTCGCCGCGGCTGGCCAGGTTGTCGACCACGGCGGGGATGAAGTGGTCGTAGGCGCCGCCGCCGAGGAAGCAGGGGCGGAGGTCGGCCCCCCGGTTCCTGGCCAGGAGGGCCCCGACCTCGGAGGTCAGCTCCAGCTCGCTGAGCGCCTCGGGGATCGCCAGGGGCCGGCCCAGGCGGTATTCGGGCGGGATCATGTCAAAGAGCTGGTCGAGCGAGTCGAGCCCGATCGCGCCGAGCATGACGCGGACATCGTCCGGAGTGTTCGCGATATAAGCCATGATTCGATCCGGGACGGCCTCGCGGCCGGCTCTGCGGGAGGGCGGAAAGCTGGTGGGTAGGACACCCTCGTCTTCTGCGGGCCACCGACGTTGAGGAGCCCTGCAGGCTCCGGAGGTGGTCCTACTGGGGGTGTCGAAGTTCTTGATCGATCTGAACTGGTCTGCGGAAGAGGTCCGCCAATTCCTGGGCCTTGGCCAACGCATCGAATAGGCTAGGATCTTCCGCATACAGCGTATTCAAGAGCGACGCGAGTCGGTCGCCAGCACGTAACCCGTGCAGGGGAAAGAAAGCAGGCCCGTCAAAAGCGGATCGCCGTCGACCAGCCACCAGCTCTCCGGACCCTGGCGGTCTAACCAACTCGCGAGTTCCTCGGAAGACAGACGACTCTCGTGAGGCTCGGGGTGCATTGCTGGGACCTCGATCTCGAATGTCGTTCAGTGCGCCTCGTCGGCCACCTTGGCCTGATAAGCGGCATGGTCGAGCAGGGCGGCGACCGGGGCGGGGTCGGCGACCTTGACCTTGACCAGCCAGCCCTTGGTATAGGGGTCTTCGGCGAGGATCTGGACGTCCTGGGCGACGGCCTCGTTGACCTCGACGACCTCGCCGCCGATCGGGGCGTAGAGGTCGCTGACCGCCTTGACGCTCTCGACCTCGCCGAACGGCTTGCCCTGGGTCAGCGTGGCGCCGACCTTGGGCAGGTCGATCATGATCAGATCGGTGAGCTGGTCGACGGCGAACTTGGAGATCCCGAGGGTGGCGACGTCGCCGTCGAGGTGCACCCATTCATGGGTCGGGGTGTACTTCAGGGTCGTCGGGTCCATGGTTGATCCTGATCCAGGAGAGAACCGGGGGAGGGTCAGGCCGGGGGCGTGGCCCGACGGTAGAAGGGGAGCGGGACGACCCGCGCCGGCTCGTCGTGGCCGCGGACGTCGACGGTCAGGGGGGTGTCGAGCCCGGCCGCGTCGGGGCGGACCAGGGCCATCGCCAGGGTCCGGCCGAGGGTCGGGGCGAAGGTCCCGGAGGTCACCACGCCGACGGCCTGGCCTCCGCGCGTGACGGGGCAGCCCTGGCGGGGGATCCGCTTGCCTTCCAGCGCCAGGCCGACCCGGGCGCGGCCGGGGTCGGCCTTGAACCCGATCAGGGCTTCGCGGCCGACGAACTCCCCCTTCTTGAGCTTGACGGCCCAGCCGAGGCCGACGGCGTAAGGGTTGACGGTCCGGTCCATCTCGTGGCCGTAGAGCGGCATGGCGGCCTCGAACCGGAGCGTGTCGCGCGCCCCAAGGCCGCAGGGCTGGATCCCGAAGACCCGGCCGGCGTCCATCAGGGCGTCCCAGGCGGCCGGGGCCTCCTCCTTCGGGACGATCAGCTCGAAGCCGTCCTCGCCGGTGTAGCCGGTCCGGCTGACCAGCGCCTCGGACCCCCGGAACGTCCCGGTCGCGCAGTGGTAATACGGAAGGTCGGTCAGCGGGGCGTCGAGGTGGCGCTGGGCGACGGCCAGGGCGGCGGGCCCCTGGACGGCGATCATGGCCGTGTGGAAGGTCAGGTCTTCCAGGTTCGCCTCGAACCCGGCCCGGTGCGTCTCCAGCTGGCCGAGGACCTCCGGCCGGTTCGAGGCGTTGCAGACCATAAAATACGAGCCGTCGGGCTTCCGGTAGACGAGGATGTCGTCGATCATCCCGCCCCGCTCGTCGACCATCAGGCTGTACTGGATCTGGCCGGGGGCCAGGGCGGCCACGCGGTTGGTGGTGACCCGCTCCAGCCAGCCCAGGGCCTCGGGTCCCTCGAACCGGATCCGGCCCATGTGGCTGATGTCGAAGAGGCCGACGCGATTCCGGACGGCGTTGTGCTCCTCGACGATGGTCGAGTACTGCACGGGCATCGACCAGCCGCCGAATCCGACGAGCCGGCCCCCGTGGCTCCGGTGCCAGTCGTGCAGCGGGGTCTTCAAGGAGGCTTCGTCGGCCATCGCCCGTCCTTCGGAGTCGCGTCGAGCCCGAGCGTCATCGGCGACCGCCGCCGAGGGCCCGGCCCGGTCGATCGCCCGATTGTAGCCACCGGCCACCCCGCTCGACAACCGATGCGGCCTCGGTGCCACGCCGAAGGGTGGATTGCCAGGCTTCCGACAACCGTTGTAGGATGGGCCGGCCTGGCCGCCCCACCCCGGGGGGCCGGGTTTCCGAGACCCGGCAAGAGGAGGTGACCGATGATGGCACGATCCACCGTCCCGATCCTGGCGATGGCGGCGATGGCGGCATGGGGCCCGGCGGGATCCCGGGCCGGCGAGGGCGACACGACCCGGGCCGGCGCGGTCGTCGGGCGGGTGGTCGACGGGCAGGGCCGCCCGGTTGCCGGCGCGGAACTCTGGGCCATCGCCTTCCGCGACGAGGTCGGCCGGGTCAAGGCCGACCTCGACGGTCGGTTCCGGCTCGGGCCGATCGCCGAGGCCAGAACCCTGACCATCTGGGCCTCGGGGGCGGGCCTGGCCCGCGAGCGGTGGGAGGACATCCGCGTCTTCGCCGGCAAGGACCGCGACCTCGGGACCCTCACTCTGGTGCCCGGGACGAGGTTCGCGGGGCGGGCGGTCGACGCCCGGGGGATCGCGGTCGCCGGCGCCAGGGTGTCGGTCGAGGTCTACCACCGGGTCCTCGGCCACACCGGAGACTCGGACCAGAAGACCTGGGAACTCGCGACCGACGCGCTGGGACGATTCGGGACCGACCCCCTGCCCGCCGGCGAGGTTTCGCTGAGCATCACCGCACCCGGCAAGGTCATGACGCAAGCGGGGGGCAAGCTGACGCCCGGCAAGCTCGAGGCCTTCGCGTATCCCAGGGCGGTGCCGGGGATCGTCGTGGAGGATCTCGGCGACGTGAAGCTCGAAGACGAGGTGCCGATCCGGGGCCTCGTGGTCGACCAGGACGGCAAGCCCGCGCCCGGGGTCGAGATCATCCCCGACTACGAATACAAAATCGCCGCGACCACCGACGCCGGCGGCCGATTCACGATCGGGGGCGCCGGGGGGGCCGCCAAGGAACTCCGGGTCCAGTCCAACGACTACTTCGCCCCCAAGCCCTTCCCGATCGGCGAGAAGCGGGACGAAGTCCGGCTGGTCGTCCGGAGGGCGTACACGATCCTGGGATCGGCGGTCGACGCCGAGACCGGCGGCCCGGTGAAGATCGAGACCGTCCGGCTTTGCATGGTGACGCACGAGCCCGACGGGACGACCTCGCTCCGCGGGTGACTGAGCGAATTCCGTCAGTCCGAGCCCGGGCGGTTCGGCATCACCTACGAAGGGATCGCGGAAGAATATCATATCGGGATCACCGCCGAGAACTACCTCGACGGCGAGGTCTTCCTCGGCAAGATCGCCGCCGATCAGTACCTCTCGGGGATCGTCGTCAAGCTGGCCCGCGAGAAGGGGGACAAGGCCAGGCAGGACCGGGATGGGCTGGCCGGGGTCGTCACGCGCGGGGGCAAGGCCGCCGGCGGGCGCGTCGGGGCCTGGCAGACGCTCCGGAGCCTCAACCGGGTCAACGTCCCGGTGCGCCGGGGGCGGACCGTGGTCCGCGGCGGCTACGAGTTTGGATGGTCGCCGGTGGGCGGCGACGGCTCGTTCGCCGTCGAGGGCCTCAAGCCGGGCCGGTGGTTCCTGGTCCACGAGGAGCCGGGCCGGGCCCCGACGGTTGTCGGGCCGATCGAGTTGAGGCCGGGGGAAACATCGCGGCGGGTCGACATCGCCGCCGTCGAGGGGGGCACGATCGAGGGGCAGGTCGAGAACGTCCCGCCGGCGATGGCCGGGATGATCTGGGTCGTCGCCTTCGACGACGCCATCCGCAAGGGCCAGGCCAGGGTGGCGGCCGACGGTTCGTTCCGGCTCGCGGACCTCCCGCCCGGCCGCTACGGCCTGAAGGCCGGGCACGACGCCTACGTCGACCCGCAGAGCCTCCAGCACCTCCGCAAGTGGGAAGACTTCCGGAAGCAAGGCCGGATGCCCGCCGAGCCCTGGCAAGGGGCCGTCGTCGTCGAGGTCCGGCCGGGCGAGACGGCCCGCGGGGTCGTCCTCGACTTCCGCCCGCCCCCGCCCCTGCCCGAGCCGCCGGGGGATGATGAGGCCGCGAAGCCCGCCCCGAAGTGAGCCAGGGCGGATCGATGCGGACCCGGGCCGGGACGGAGCGATCCCGGCCCGGGGGCCCGGTCAGATCAGGAGGCGGGCCGATTCGCGGTCGAGGTGGAGCACCGCTCCGGGGTGGTTCCGGAGGGCCGAGGCCGGGCAGGATTCGCCGATCGGCCCCCGGACGGTGGCCAGGACCGCCTCGGCCTTCCGGGGGCCGGGGACGACCACCGAGACCACCGGGGCCGCCATCAGGGCGGGGACCGTCAAGGTGTAGGCGTGGGTGGGGACGTCCTCCAGCCGGTCGAAGCAGCCGTCGTGGAGCTGCTGCTGCCGGCAGGCGGCATCGAGCCGGATCACCTTGACCAGGACCGGGTCGAGGAAGTCGGCGACCGGCGGGTCGTTGAACGCCAGGTGGCCGTTCTCGCCGATCCCGACGCAGACGATGTCGACCGGCTCGTCGAGCAGGGCCTGCTCATAAGCCAAGGCGGTCCGGAGCGGTCGATCCGTCTCCTCGCCGGGGATCAGCCGGAGGCGGTCAGCCCCCAGCCCGGCCAGGCGGAAGAGCCGCTCCTGGAGGTAGCGACGGAACGAGGCCCGGTGGTCGGGGCCGAGCCCGAGGTACTCGTCCATATGGAAGCCGACCACGCCCGACCAGTCGATCCCCTGATAGGCGACCAGCGCCGCCAGGAACTCGTCCTGGCTCGGCGCCGCGGCGAAGACGACCCGGACCTCCGGCGCGTCCGCCCGTCTCGCGGCGATCGCCCGCGCCACCCCCTCGGCGGCGGCCCGGCCCATCCGGGCCCGGTCCTCGTGGACGACGACCCGGAGCGAGTCGACCGTGAACTCGACAACGGGATAGGCTTCCGGCGCGATCATGGGGGGCTCCCGGCCGGGCCCTCCGCGGGCCGGGACCACCGGCCCGACGGCCCCGCCCGGCCCGATCCGAACAGACTAGCCGCCCCGCTCCGCCCTCGCAAGGGCCGGGCCGCGACCGCCTCGGCTCAAGCCGAGGCCGCCAGCCGCTTGCCCATCGACGGGCCGGGCTTGAGCTGCTCGCAAAGCTTCTGACACTCGGTGAGGTTCCCCAGAAGGGTCTCGGCCAGGTAGGCCTCGGTTGGCCCGTCGGCCGCCCACTGGAGCTGTTCGTGGCACTGGTTCATGTGGTCCAGGAGGTCCTTCATCCAGAGCAGCGTGTGGCGTCGATTTCGCATCATGCGGTCAATCTCCTCTTCCGGATCTCGCCTGATCGGGCCGACCGACTCGGTGTCGAGCGGTCGGCGTCGGAAAGACTCAAGGCAAAGCTCGTGCCGTCCGATTTACGAAAGGAGATCCATCATCGTCTAAGCCGGCTCGTAGCCCGACTTGAGGAAATCTTTTCGAATTTCGCGACCCACGTCCGGGACGCGACCCCTTGTAAGGATTACAGGGTGATGGGGTCCGGCTGACGCCGCCTTCCTTTTCGACAAGCGTCCCCCTAAACTGGGAGGATCGCCGCCCGGTCCACGGGGCCGCCGCGGGCACTTCGGAGCGGTCGACCGATCCCGGGGACCACGTCGCATGGCCTCGCCCGAACCCACTCCCCAGGCCGGAGGGCCGATCCTGGCCGGGGCCCGCCGATGGCCTGGTGCGCTCTCGCGCTGGCTGTTCAACCGGGGCGCGAAGCCGGCCGAGGTGGTCGGGCTTCCTTCCACGGTCGCCCGGTTCCGCAACGTCTGCATCAGTCGGGAGGCCGGCGCCGGGGCCGGGACGGTCGGCCGGATGGTCGGGACCCGGCTCGACTGGAAGGTCTTCGATCACGAGCTGATCGAGGCCATCGCCAGCCGGATGGAACTGGGGACCGACGAGGTCCGGACCTTCGACGAGCTGGCCCCGAGCGTCGTCCAGGACTGGATCCTCCCCCTCCGCGAGGAGCACTACGCCCCGCAGGAGGCGTACCTGGACCACCTGGCCAAGCTCGTCGAGGCGATCGGCAAGGCCGGCGAGTCGGTCATCATCGGCCGAGGCGCCGGGTTCCTCCTGCCGAGGGAGGAGACTCTTTCCGTCCGGATCATCGCCCCGGCTAAAGACCGGGCCGTCCGCCTGTCCGAGCGGATGGGCGTCTCCGTCCGGACCGCCCGCCGGGCCGCTCGCGACCTCGACCGCCGTCGGGCTCACTTCGTCCGGACCATGCACCGCTTCGACGCTGACGACCCACACAACTACGACCTGGTCCTCGACTCCCAGAGCCTTGGACTGCCCGTCGTCGCCGAGATCATCGTCAGGACGGTCGAAGCCGGGCGATTGCCAAAAATCGCGGGCGGCGGATGACGTCCACCGATCGGTGTCCGCGCAAGGAGCGATTCATGTCGACGCGACCATTGGCGGAGCAGTGAATGGCCCTCCCGTTGGAGGAGCGAATCGCCATCGCTCAAGCTCTCTGGGAAAGCATCGACGAGGGACTGAGCGACGGAGGGGAGCGGGATGCGATCGAGCAAGCCCTCCGGTGTGATGCCGACTTGACTTCCGGGGCCGTGATCGGGCGGACCCATGGAGAAGTCATGGCGTCCATGCGGCGGGCCATGGGATGCGATTGATCGACAGCCCGGAGGCCGAGGAGGAGTTGGCGGTAGCCGCCCGCTTCTCTCAGGCGCGTTCGGCGGGATTGGGCCAACGATTCATGGCCGAGATCGATAGGACGATCACCGAAGTCCAGAGATTCCCTCCCTCTGGCCGGCGGTCGAGAGGGACTTGCGGTCCCGGACGATGAGGCAGTTCCCATTCGCAATCTATGATCGAGTCGAGGGGGACGACCTCCGGATCCTGATCGTCAAGCACCATAGTCAACACCCAGACTTTGGACGCTATCGCCTGGACGAGTGACGGAAATTCCGACACTCCTCGCTGAACACCACCACATTTTGAGCTAAATCGCTGTACCGATCAGATTTTACGCCGAGAAATGGGGGCTTGGGGGTCGTGAATCTCCATTCGTGCGAGCATGGGTGGTGGACCCACGTGAGTTTGACGGGCAAATTCAAGGAGATTTGCGGCGATTCGCCGTAAGTCCAAGTCCCTTGGCCTTCTATTCGTGGTGGTGTTCAGCGAGGAGTGTCGAATTTTCACTCTTCGGCCTCGACCGGGTTCTCCAGCGCGCCGATCCCGCCGATGGAGGCGACGACGAGGTCGCCCGGCTTCAGATACATGCCGGTGGCGGAGCCGACGCCGGCGGGGGTCCCGGTGGAGATCAAGTCGCCCGGTTCCAGGGTCACGAATCGGGAGAGGAACGTGATCAGGGCGGCGACGGGAAAGATCATCTGGCCGGTCCTGCCGTCCTGCCGGGTCTCGCCGTTGACCGTGAGCCGGATCGCCAGGTCCTGGGGGTCGGGCACGTCCTCGGCCGAGAGGATGCAGGGGCCGACCGGGCAGAAGGAGTCGTGCCACTTGCCGTGGAGCCAGTCGGAGAAGCGGTCACGGTCGCGCGGCTTCCGCCCGGGGTTGGGCGTGAACTTCCGGTCGGTGATGTCGTTGACCACGGTGTAGCCGGCGACGTAGTCCAGCGCCTCGCCCTCCTCGACGTCCCGGCAGTGCCGGCCGATCACCACGCCTAGCTCGGATTCCCAGTCGACGTGGTCGGGCGAGCACCGGGGGATCCGGATCGGGTCGCAGGGGTGAGTCAGCGTGGTGGCCGGCGGTTTCATGAAGACATAAGGGAACGTTTCGAACCGCTCAACGGCCGTGCCGCCGCGCTCGATGACGTGGGCCGCGTAGTTGCCGGCCAGCAGGAGGATCTTGGAGGGCCGAGGGACCGGGACGAGCAGCTTTACCTCGTCGACCGGCAGGGAGAGTTCCTCGCGCTCCTCGTCATCGAGCCGGTCGACCCATCCGGCGAGCGTCCGGATGACCTCGCGCGACGCCCCGTCGGGCGGCAGGAAGTCGAGCAGGTTGTCGGTCGAGGGGAGGAATAGCTTGGACCCGACCGACTCGGAATAGCACTCGGCGGCCAGGTGGATCGGCACGATCCGGTCGTCCTCATAAAAGCCGGCTAAATCGACGTCATCCAAACGGAAGCGGCAGAGTCGCATGTCGGGGGTTCCCCGCGATTCACGGCAAGTCGTTGACGCACGAGGATGGCACTCACGCCCGGATCCGGGCCAAGCCAGGATAACGGGTGCGGCGGGCGACGACAATCGAACCGATCGCGCGGGCAGGTTCATTCAAAGGTCGATTTGACGCTCCTTGTCCCCTCTCCCGCAAGGGGAGAGGGAGTGATTCCGGCCCCCGCTCCCTTGTGGGAGAGGGTCAAGGAGAGGGGGCGTCGGATGGCCGAGAACCTGGGAATGCCCCTGTCGCGCGGGGCGGTGGGTCGGGGGCGGGCCGGATCAGCCGATCGGGGTGCCCGAGGACGCGGCCCGGGCGGCGGCCAGCAGGAGCGGGTCGTCCCGCTCGGCGATCGCCCGGAGGTCCAGCAGGACCGCGCCCCCCTGGACCCTCGTCACGACCGCCGGGTCGCCCAGCCGGAGCGCCCGGGCCCAGGCGGCTTCGGACGGCCAGGGGGCCGGGAAGGGGGGGGCGACCCGGACCGCGGCCGTCGGGATCGACTCGGCCGGGGCGCTCCCGCCGCCGAGGAAGGCGGTCGACTCGACCACCGAGGCGTTGAGACCCAATTCGGCCCGGAACGCTCCGGCCAGCCGCGCGGCCCGCTCCAGGAGGCTCTCGATCGGGACCTTCAGCAAGGCCCAGAGCGGGATCCTCGCCGCCGCCCGGGACGGTTGCAAAGCCAGCCGGAGTGTCGCCTCCAGCGCGGCCAGGGTCATCTTGTCGACCCGGAGAGCCCGGATCAGGGGGTCGCGGCGGAGCGGGTCGATCGCCTCGCGCGTGCCGACCAGGATCCCGGATTGCGGGCCGCCCAGGAGCTTGTCGCCCGAGAACAGGACGAGGTCGGCGCCGGCGGCGATCCCCTCGGCGGCGGTGGGCTCGCCGCTGACCCCGGGCGGGATCCCCGGCGCCAGGGCCCCGGAGCCGATGTCGTCGATCATCCAGAGGTCGCGCTCGCGGGCCAGGGCCGCCAGCCCGGCGAGTGGGGCCTCCTCGGTGAAGCCGATGACCCGGTAGTTGCTCGGGTGGACCCGGAGCAGGGCGGCGGTCTCCGGGCCGATCGCCCGGGCGTAGTCGGCCAGCCGGGTCTTGTTGGTCGTGCCGACCTCGCGGAGCCGGGCCCCCGACGCCTCGATGATCTCGGGGAGCCGGAAGCTCCCGCCGATCTCGACGAGCTGCCCGCGTGAGACCACGACCTCCCGTCCCGCCGCCAACGCCCGGATCGCCAGGATCGTGGCCGCCGCGTTGTTGTTCACCACGGCCGCCGCCTCGGCCCCGGTCAGCCGGGCGAGCAGGGCCACGACCCCTCCGGTCCGATCCCCGCGCTCGCCCCGGTCGAGGTCGAATTCCAGGTTGCAGTAGCCCCGGACCACCCGATCGACCGCTTCGGCGGCCTCGGCCGCCAGCGGGGCCCGGCCCAAACCGGTGTTGAGCAGGATCCCCGTGGCGTTCAGGACCGGTCGGAGATCGGGCCGCTCGGCGGCCAGCGAGGCGGCGGCCGACCGGCCCAGCCCCTCGACGTCGACCGCCGGGCCCTCGCCTCGCTCGATCGCGGCCCGGGCCCGCTCGAGCGCGAGCCGGACCGCCCGGACGGTCGCCTCCCGGCCTCGGAGTTCGATCGACGAGGCCAGGCCCGGCCAGTCCAGGACCGAGTGGACCGGGGGGAGTCGGCGGCGGCTCGGGTCGCTCATGGTCCGGGCCCTCTCCCGGTGGCCATTCCCGAGGCAGGATCGGCGAGGACCCGGAGGTCCCCCTCGCGGCGGGTCAGGCCGATCCGGTCGAGGTGTTCGGCGAGCGGGACGGCGAACTTCCGCGAGGTCCCCAGCAGGTCGCGAAGCTCGGCCACGGTCATCCCCGGGCCTTCGGTCAGGCGACCGGCCACCCTCCGGCGCATCTCGGCCTCGGCGTCGTGGTCGAGATAAGTCCCCGGGGCGATCTCGACCAGTTGGCCCTCGTCGACGAGCAGGGCGAGGAGGTCGGGGACGGTCGAGGCCCGAGGGCCGGGCTTGCCGGCCCACTCCAAGCCGTCCGGCGGGGTGAAGCCGCCGGCCCGGTACGCCTCGGCCATCTCCTTCTTGAGCTTCCGCTCCGCCTGGCTGAGCTTGGGCTGGTGGCCGGCCAGGGCGACGGTCCGGGCGTCGGCGGACACGCGCCCGGCCGCTCGGAGCCGCTCGATCACCGCCGCCACCAGCCCGTCGTTCTCCAGGTCGGCCAGGGCCGAGGCGACCCGGGCCCGGGTGATCGCCGAATGCCGGGGGCTGGCCTCGTGGAGCCGGCCGATCGCCCGGAGGACCCGGTCCTCCAGGTCGCCCGCGAACTCCGCCAGGACCCGGGCCGATCGCCTCGGGCCCAGCCGGAGGCTGACCAGCGCCCCCGAAGCTCCCAGCGCCTCGACCGCCGGGCCGATCGCGGCGATCGACACGCCCGAGTCCCGCGCCAGCGATCGGTCGGTCCAGGGGGTCAGGCCCAGGAAGGTCAGGGCCGCCGAGATCCGGTCCGAGGGGTCCGCCGAGCCCAGCCGCGCCAGCCGGTCGAGCGCCGGGCGGTCGCGCCTCCGGATCCTCCGGGCGACCGGCTGGAGGACCCGGCCGCCGCCGAGGGTGGCCGGCGGGCTCTCCTGGCGGATCACGAACGGCTGGCCGTGGACCGCCGCGACCGGCTCGGCTAAAAAGAGCTGGGCCAGCCGGGGGCCGGGATCGCCCGGCTCGTCGGTCCCGAGGATCGAGAGGCTGGCGGCGACCTCGGCCGTCCCGATGTGGACCCGGTAGCGGGCCCGGTGGCGGAGCGGCCGGGCGGCCCCGGGCGACTCGCGGAACTCGACCGACACGACGCGCGAGGCCGCCAGGTAGCCGGGGGCGGCCAGCTCGTGCCCTCGGCGGACCTCAAGGTGGTGGACGCCCCCGAGGTTGATCGCGGCCCGGGCCCCACGAGCAACCCGGTCGACCGGCCGGTCGTGGCGATGGAGGCCGCGGACCCGGACGGCCCGCCCCTCGGGGAACCATTGCAAGTCGTCGCCGAGGGCGACCTCGCCCGAGGCCACCGTCCCGGTGACGACCGTCCCGTGCCCGGCCACGGTGAACGAGCGGTCGATCGCCATCCGGAAGAGCCCGGGGTCGTCGCGGTCGGGAGCCCGGTCGGCGAGCCTCCCGAGACTGGCGGCGAGGTCGCCGATCCCCCGGCCGGTCGTCGATGAGGTCCGGACGACCTCGGCCCCCTCCAGGAACGAGCCAGCGACCAGGGCCCGGACGTCGTCCTCGACCAGGTTTAACCACCCCTCGTCGACCAGGTCGGCCTTGGTCAGGACGACCACGCCGGCCGAGAGGCCCAGGAGCCGGAGGATTTCCAGGTGCTCCCGGGTCTGCGGCATCACCGAGTCGTCCGCCGCCACGATCAGCATCGCCAGGTCCAGGCCCGAGGCCCCGGCCAGCATGTTCCGGATGAACCGCTCGTGGCCGGGGACGTCCACCAGCGCCAGGGCCCGGCCGTCCAGCTCCAGCGCGGCGAAGCCCAGGTCGATCGTGATCCCGCGCTTCTTCTCGGCCGGGAGCCGGTCGGTGTCCACGCCGGTGAGGGCCCGGACCAGCGCGGTCTTGCCGTGGTCGATGTGGCCGGCGGTCCCGATGACCAGGTCGCGTCGTCCCGGCATGGCCGCCCCGCTCGCCCCCGATTGGTGTCTCCGTCGCCTTGGGTCCAGTCTATCGGATCCGGGCCTATTGCCGCGAGATCGTTCGGGAGCAGGAGGTCGGGCGGCCGGGATCAAGGCTCGGGGCGGTCGAACTCGATCGTGAAGGTCCCGAAGCGATCCCGGTCGGTCCCGGCGTCCTCCCAGCCGAAGCGGAAGGCCCCGACGTGCCAGAGGCGGAGCGAGGTGTCGGCGATCACCCGGAACCCGGCGCGTCGGGCGCGCTCGGAGAAGGCGTAGTCCTCGCCGAGCGACCAGTGGCCGTCCTCGATCGTCCGGACCATCGGCTCGAAGAAGGGGATCATCGGCTTGCCGAACCGCTCATTGCAGACGGGGAGCCCCAGCCGGGCCTGGATCGTCAGGTAGACCTCGCGGCGGGCCAGCAGGAACCCCGCACCGGCGTAGAGGATCTCAACCGGCCCGCCCGCCTTGCCGAAGGTCAGTCGCGGAGTCCCGGGCAGGACGTGGCAGGCCAGGACCCGCGACCCCTTCTTGGGGTAGATCCCGCAAGCCATCGGCAGGCCGAGGCGGCGGAGGGCCTCGACGTCCTCGGGGCGGAAGACGACGTCGGAGTCGATCCACATCAGCTCGTCGAATCCGTCGGCCAGGGCGTCGGTCGCCATCTGATTGCGGACCTGGTCGATCGCCGCGTGGCCCCCGACCCGCCGGACCGGATAGCCGAGGCGCTCCAGGGCCCGCAAGCCCGCCTCGCAGTCCGGGACGATCGGGCCGCCGAAGGGGACCAGGACGACGCAGCGGCGGGGATCCAGCGGCGTCCATCGGGGCCCGGCCGCCTCGGAACGGGCCTCCTCCCGTGGGAGCCGGCCGGTCACGACCACCCGGTCCTCGGGCGGGACGCCGAGGAAGTCCAGGAGCGATCGGACCGCGTCGGGGTCGCCGAGGGCCCCGGCCTCCACGATCCGGAAGTTTCCCGGATGGCGTCGCTGGAGGGCCACGGACCGGGCCCGGTATTCCTCCCAGTAGAGGCCGATCCCCTCGTCCCGACTCCGGGTGTCGTACTGGGGATAGGTCCGGGTCCGGAACGGGTGGTGGGTCCAACCCGGGGCGGGCTGGCGGGCCCAGTGGTCCATCGGGGTCGGGCCGTCGTCCTCGGGGCGACCCCGCAGGCTCGCGATGACTTCGGCCTTGGGCCGGGTCAGGCAGGCCATCCGGACCCCGGGCTCGGCGGCGACGGCCTCCTCGGCATGGGGGAGATACGAGGCCGCCACGTCGCCGACGATCGCGGCCCCCGTCGCCTTCCACCGGGCGAACCGCTCGCGGATCCCGGGCCCGCCGGGAGGGAGATTCCAGGGGATCAGCGGGACCTGGCCCGCCGTGAGCCGGGCCGACCTCTGCTCGGCCAGGATCGCCGCGAGCAGGCCCAGCGCGACCGGGTCGGCCCCCATCCCGAGGATGATCCGCTGTGGCATGGAGTCCGCCGGTCCGGTTCAGGGCCTGGGCTTCCAGGGACGGAGGGTCTTGCCGTCGGTCTCGATCAGTTGGATGAATCCGAATTCCCCACTCTTAGAGGTGCCCCCCGCGGCGATCAGCCGGCCGTCGGGCGAGACCGCCAGGCATTCGGCCTCGTAATGGTGGTCGAATCGGAGTCCGGCCAGCGGCCGGCCGACCTCGGCGTCCCGGAGCCGGATCACATCTTCCCGTTCCACCGAGACCAGTGTCCGGCCGCCGGGCAAGTACGCCAGGCCGGAGATCCCCTCGCGAGTCGTCGACTCGGCGCGCTTCCGCCCGGACTCCGGATCCCAGAACGTGAGCGTCGTCGGGAGCCCCCCCGGCTCCACGGATCGATCCCCCACCGCCAGCGTCCCGCCGTCGGGCGAGAAGGCCAGTCGACTCGAGTAACGGTGCATTGGCTTCGACAGTGTCCGTCGTTCCTGGCCGGTGGCCACGTCCCAGAGCCGGACGACCGCGCCGAGCGAGGCCAGCGTCGCCCCGTCGGGGGAGAATACCAGGGAGGCGATTCCCGCGGGATGCGCCAGGGTTACCTTCGGGAATGGGGCCGAAAACGTGTGCTCGGGGATGATGTAGGGGGGCATAACGAAGCGCCTTCGCCCCGTAACGGCGTCCCACAGCACGACCTCGCCGCTGTGATACCCGGCGGCCACCGCCTTGCCGTCCGGCGCATAGGCCACCGCACTCACATGGGAGCGATTCGGGGAGAAGCGAGGGCTCTCCAGGGTGAGGCGGGGGCGGCCCGTGGCCGCCTCCAACAGCGCCACGTTGACCATGGCGTCAAGCGTGGCCAGGGTCTTGCCGTCGGGCGCAAAGTCCAGGGCACCGATCCCACCCTCGATTCGTTTCTGCACCCGGAAGGAGGCCGTCGGGCGAGCTGTGGCGGGGTCGAAGTATTTGATCATCCCCGAGGCATTACCCGCGGCCAGGGTCTTGCCGTCGGGGGAGAACGCCACGCTCTCGATTCGTCCTTCGTCCACGTCGCGATAGGACCCGCATTGGATGGGCGGCATGATGGACTGCTCGGGCGGCAGGTCCTCCGACGGAGGCGGCGGCGTCTCGCACCACGCCGCTCTGATCCCGAGGCCCGACCCCAGCATCAGAAGGAGGAGCGGAAGCGTGGCAATCATTATCGCGTTGATCTTCATCGTGGAGATTCTCCGGTCGGTGAGCGGGTCGCGCCGCTGAGCCCCTCGCGGGATCGACCTGACGGCCGATCCGACGAGGTGTCCGCCACGGCGAGGTCGAGATCATGGCGTGGTCTTGACGAGGGTCGGGGCCGTGCCGCCGGGGAGATACGAGGCCGCCACGTCGCCGACGATCGCGGCCCCCGTCGCCTTCCACCGGGCGAACCGCTCGCGGATCCCGGGCCCGCCGGGAGGGAGATTCCAGGGGAT
>JAABUP010003190.1_pt1 | contig 29372 bp, 30 predicted proteins | sample 5559201 | NCBI WGS metagenome assembly JAABUP01 (sample SAMN10711887, study PRJNA513373) | rock metagenome | isolation source: Antarctica rocks | place: Antarctica | reverse complement strand
GAAATGGCTGGATGAAGGTGGTCCGAGCTTTAGGGGTGGGCACGGAAGGCCTAGCGCTAGTCAGGTACCAGACCTCGACAGCTCCACGTCAACAGCCAATGCTGACTGAAGATTGAAATGGACAGAACGAGGGAAGATGAAATTGCAGAGTTGTATTTCTTGATCCTCAGTGAAGGGGCGGACGAAGGGTCTTGGTAGAAGGTGAAGCTTTTCTGCCGCCAAAGATGGCTCAAACTGCCAGCTTTCGTGTGGGCCACGGATTCTTCCAAAAGTTCCAATCTCCCAGGCACAATCTTATCGATAAGTAGGGATCCGGTGGTGGGACGCGTTAAGGGTAAAGTGTTTCTATTTGCGGTCTCACCCTTGGAGTTGGAGGCTTGGAGCGCGAAATGAACGAGGCAAGCTCCACGCTTGTGGCTTAGCTCCCCGCTAGCACCCGCGGCATCGACGGCAGCCACTCGACCGCTGCCAAGCCTCATCGACCGAGAAGGCAGACGCCCTTCTCCTGCTGCTGAAACAGGTCAACGTCGCCCAGAATCCCCAGAATAGCCAGGTGTTCGGGGTCAGATACATTCACGAACACCCTCCACCCTTAAGGATGCGCGCTCTCGGATGACTGGCCGTGCATGGCGCCCACGGGTCTTTACAATCGACTGTCAGGATATCTTGGGGCACCAGGTATGCGCTGACTGCACTACCTATGTTTGAAGGATTGGACGTCTTGTTCGGACCGTGACTGAATGAGATGGTAGAGAAAGCGCGCGCCCCGATGCTCTCCGCCGGTGCTGCTACTGCGCTCTCTGTAGGTCAATATTTCCTTGAAATCACGATTCTTGGGCTTCCATCATCACATACTCACGGAGCGTGCTATGGATCGTAACGGCATTGCAAGCATGACGGCGACAATGCTCTCGCTGAAAACCACCAAGATCGAGATGGCCATGGTTGTCGTGGTGTTTGTGCACTTCGGGCTGCTGTCTCTCATGGCAACCTTACATCTGCAATCGTTTGCTGAAGTAGACCTCCATTGCTCATCCTTGTTCCCTTTCTACTAGACAGCCTTCACACTTCTCTATGTCCTGCCGTTCTATCTCTCTCCAACCACCAAGCCTTCGCCAACCCTCAGTCGTGACGCACCTTCCGTCATTCGTGCCCGCATCCGTTTTGTCACCGCATCCGTCGCCACCAGTTCCATCTTCACCATTTACATTCTCGCAACCCGTGGCCACCTCGACACCACTTCAATTGTACATCAACTAGGCTGGTATCCGCTTGCCCCTCTCGATGTCGGCAAGGTCTCGTTGCTTACAGTGCTCCTGTTTGCCGGCCCCCTGTTCGAAAGGGCCACCATTGAATCTGGCTGGCGCGAATGGGTCAAAGGAACGGATTTGCACGAGACGCTCAGCAGCTGGATCGGATGGCGTAATTTCGTCGCTGGGCCTTTCACGGAAGAGCTGCTGTTCCGCTCTCTTTTGCTTCCGCTGCATCTGCTGATACTTCCTGCTCCGTCGCCCACAACCCTGACCTTCGCAACACCGCTCTACTTTGGCATAGCACACATCCACCATTTCTACGAATACACTCTCACGCATCCTTTCACGCCGACGCTACCAGCATTGCTACGTAGCTTGGTTCAATTCGGTTACACTTCCGTATTTGGGTGGTACGCTACTTTTCTGTTCCTAAGAACAGGCAATATCTGGGGCGTGGTACTGGGTCACTCGTTTTGCAATTGGATGGGATTGCCGAGGGTGTGGGGTCGAGTGGGAGGCGTGACCGTCGAAGGTGGAGTTGTGGGGGGACCGGTGCGGGGAAAAGAGGACGAGGACAGGACCGATGGTGAAGGCAAGAGCTTGGGTCTAGGCTGGACGGTGGCGTACTATGCGATTTTGGTCGCAGGCGCCGTGACGTGGTGGAAGAGCTTGTGGGTTCTAACGAAGTCCGATGGAGCGCTGGTGAAATTTGGTAGCGATTGAAGGTAACGCCAATCAAAGACCCTGGGTTCTGCCAGGCATCACATAGTCATCTTCAGGCGTGAACGTTGCCGATCCAACAATTGGTGAACTCTCCACGGTCTGCTTCCTTGCAACGATTTCCTCCAAGGAAAATCGGCCAGACGCCTCGCTTGCCCGCTGATGCGCGAACATTCGGCGTGCCCGTCCTCTCAAGGCGGTATGAAGAGTCCCGGCTTCATATTGATCTTACACAGTTTTGCGACGCAACCCGATAATTGCACAAGTGTCTGCATCCCCTCAAGCACCCGCATGTGACAGAATCCGATTTCTCTGATAAACTCCAACCGAGCATGCTCACTCAGTCCAGGCATCGCCTTCGTGACACGAAACATACTGCTCACAATATCATGACTCGAGTAGCCTAGATCCCACAATTCCGTCAACCCTTCCACCGCTTGTTCAATCTTCGACTCCCAACAGGCTTTGATTACCGCTTGGACTTTGACAGGATGCGGCGCATCGACCACCCGGAAGACATTTTCGCCCGAAACGAATCCGAAGCCTGCAAAAGTGGATTGGAGGTTGTTGATCGCTTGACGCATGTCCCCTTCCGCCGAGAACACCAGAGCAGCAATCCCATCGTCAGAGTGCTCTACCTTTTCTGCTTCACAGATCTGCATCAGGCGAGCTACTACCTGTGCGTCGGTAAGACGAGCATAGCGGAGGATGGCACAGCGGGATTGGAGGGGTTCGATGATTTTATTGGAAGCGTTGCATGCGAATGCAAATCGTGTCGTGGAGGAGTATATCTCCATCGTTCGCCGTAGCGCTTGTTGAGCCCCAGACGTCATACTGTCCGCCTCGTCTAGAATGACCAATTTCTGCCTGCCTTGGGGTAGGGTGACTTTCTTTTGAGCAAACCCTTTGATCCGGTTACGGACAACGTCGATTCCGCGCTCGTCGCTGGCATTGAGTTCCAGGACGGCTTCTTTGTATGCGTCGCCTAGGAGCTGTCGTGCAAGGCAAAGGATCGAGGTCGTCTTGCCAATGCCGGGCATGCCGGAGATGATGATGTGAGGCATGTTGCCGTCTTTGGCGATGATCTTCAATCGTTCGATTGTTTCGGTGTTGCCGACGATGTCGTCGAGGTACACCGGTCTGTACTTTTCCACCCTGCAACGATCAGCTCAGGGCCAACGGTGGGTGAGAGAAGCTTTACCATGGCAGGTCGTGTGCTGCACCAACCGCACCGTTTGCGTTAACATTCGCTTTGACGCTCTTGTTGGCAGCTGCTTTTGATGACTCGGCCTTGGACATTGTGAGTGAGGCAGCCCCGTACGAAGAGCATCAATGGAGGATAAGGATAATGCAGACGGATGCTCCACCCTCTGACGCGACGGGACTCAGAAACGCGCTAAGAGATCCCTTGGCACCACGCTACCAGCCTTCTTCCTGGTCTTCCTTCTACGATTCCTCTATTATTCCCACCGACACGTACATCCAGAACAAAGCATCATCGTCGGGAGATCAACCGATATGACGACACTTCTCCGTTGTATGAGTCTCATGGCCTTGGAGGGGAGACCTCGCAAACGCTCCTCAAGCGCAGAAGCCTCAAGTTTCAACGGTTTCCTCGATATCCCAGATGTCTCTTGCTTCGGCGTGATGGGTGTGATGGGTGTGACGCCCTGCTCACATGGATCCTTGTATCTATGCTTTCCACAGCCCACTGGGAGCGGGAAGATCTGACGCTAGCGCTCTAGCGTCTTCTCTAAAACGCGAAAGCACAAGCATGCGGGCCACGTTTCGGTAACGCACCTACACTGCTTCACATATTATCTGCTCGACCTCATGACATGATCCTGATGGTTTCATCGGCATTCGCCAACGGCGGCAGATGCACCACGGCCAATGTGGCAGAAGGCCGTCCAGACTCTTCTATACCCCAGCCGGCAGACCCTAGCCGAAGGGGGCACGTCAGCTGCCTTACGAATCCTCTGGAGGAAGCCTCCGCCACACTGTCTCTCCTCTGCGCCCTGCAGTGTGAGGGGAGCCTGCGCCCTCACAGCAGGCTTTGCTTTCTTTGGAATCCTCCTCTCCGTTATGATTAGCCGCGTCATCTGTGATAGAAGGTCGGGCATCTTTGATTCTTGTATCTGATCCCCAATAGGATCCCTCGTCCATCGTCTTTCTTGTCTCTTTCCACTTTCCTGTTTCTTGTCGTCCTTATTTCCAGCCGCTTGATTTCCACTGCTTGAGCATCATCCCCATCAGTGTACAATACGTGGAGACTGCACTGGTCCTCTTGGCAGTTGCCAACTCCTGTAAAATCAAGCACGCTTAGACGTCCTCGCAGGATTATATATATCTACCATGAAAGGGATAGCGTCAGCCGCCTTGACAGCAGGACTGTTCGCTGCCAGCTCGGCCCTCCAGCTCGTTCAACGAGATGCACCAAGTGTCATTGGACTTAAAACGCAGCGAAAAGCTGTGCAAAACCCAGTCAAAAGGGATGCAGTACGGCGCAGACAAACAGTCACGGAATCTCTTGATAACGAGGGGACCCTCTATTTTGCCAACGTCAGCCTAGGAACCCCGGCCCAGGACCTGAGGTTGCATATCGACACCGGCAGCAGTGACCTTTGGGCAAACTCAAAATCCTCTCAAATATGCGCCTTTCGGGGTGACCCTTGTTCTGATTCCGGGACCTACGATGCCAATTCTTCGAGCACTTACAAATTCATCTCGAACGACTTTAGCGTCTCTTACGTTGACGGCTCAGGGGCAAGAGGCGACTATGCTACGGACACATTAAGCATTGGGGGCAAGAAACTGGAGGGGTTGCAATTTGGAATTGGATACGACTCCACGTCGCCAGAAGGAATCTTAGGCATTGGGTATGTCGCGGACGAGGGCCAGGTCAACGGCGCCAACCAGAAAGGCTACTCAAACCTCCCTCAGGCCATGGCAGACGGTGGACTGATGAAGTCAAACGCATATTCTTTATGGCTGGACGATGTTGACGCCAGCACCGGATCGATCCTCTTCGGCGGAGTAGACACCGACAAGTACCATGGTTCGCTGCAGACTCTTCCCATACAGAAGGAGTTCGACCGGTACGCTGAATTCATCATCACCTTGAGTGGGATGGGTCTTAGCAATGAAGGTCGGAACACAAGCTTGACAACAGACCTCCCGACTGCGGTGATTCTTGATAGTGGAAGCAGCCTGACTTACCTTCCCAATAACCTAACCAGCGCCATCTACAGTGCCTTGCAAGTCACCTACAATCACAACGATGGAATTGCCTATGCGGATTGCGGTCTCGCCGATCAGAACATCACACTTGACTTTACTTTCACGTCGCCTTCTATCTCAGTCCCGATCAGCGAACTTATTATTGATAGCAATTCGTCAAACTCAAACAACAAAGAAAATTCTAATTCCCAAAACAGGCAAGATTCGTCCAGCTCCGGAGGCAATGGTGTTTGTATCTTTGGAATCGCACCAGCGGTAGGGTCGACAGCAGTCTTAGGTGACACTTTCCTTCGGAGTGCCTACGTTGTGTACGACTTGGCCAACAATGAAATATCTCTCGCACAAACGAACTTCAACTCAACGGATAGTCATGTATCAGAGATTGGTTCAGGTTCTGCAAGTGTCCCAGGTGCCACGTCGGTTGCTAGTGCTATTCAGGCGGCGGTATCGGAGACTGGGGGAGCGAGGATCGCAGGTGTGACCGGCACAATCACTGCTGGAGGATCAACAGCGACCGGGAAGAGTAGCAGCGCATCTTCCATAGGTGTGTCATACATGGCTCTTGTCGTGGCTGCTGGTATTGCAGTCACTTTGGGCACAACATGATCGTTCCAAACAACGTTACGAAGTATGATATTATTGTGGAGCGGCATTTCACTGGCGTTGGTTCACATTGAAGTAGTATTGGAAGACAAAAATGAACAATTTACTCTCACCCTTTAGGCCTTGTACATAGATTGAATACATGATTGGCTTCCAAACCATATCACCAAGTCTCTAAGACATCCGCCCCAATTTTCACTTGTGGTTTCGCGCATGCGTTTCCTCCGTTCTCCCAGTATTTCCTTGAAAACGAGCATTGCCAAGGCTTTGCATCGTCACTCGCGCCATTTCAGAGAAATAGTTACTGAACGGCTACCTGGAAGCATCGACAATCCCCTCCTAGTCCTCCCTCCTTGACCATGGCGTCCAAGACATCCAAGATCCAGAAGACTATAGCACGACAGCAAGAACGGTACATCCCCCCTTCCCGAACTTCATTCGTCCATCTCACCGTCCATCTCTCAGCCACGCCTGTGTTTCCTCAACCTCGGCCGTTCTTGCTCACTGTGCATCTCACGTAGGATTTCCGAAGGCCAATACTACGAAGCCCACCAACAACTCCGCGTCGTTGCCTCCCGCCATGTCAAGTCTTCGGACTGGGATTCCGCCATCGATATTCTCTACAACGGCGCCCTTGCATTACTGAAGGCCGGGCAAGGGGGAAGCGGTGGGGATCTTGGCTGCTTTCTGGTTGATGTCTTGGGGAAGAGTGAGAAAGGTTGTGGAGCGGGTGAGAAAGGTGGGTCTGACGAGGCACGGGAAAGGATCGGTAAAAGGGTGGAAGCTGATGATGGGGGGCATGATAGGCAAGCTATTGACGCTTCTCAGAGCGTTTCCGTCGAATGAGCCTACGAAGAAGAGATTTGTCTCGGAGATGATAGCATGGAGCGGCAAAGCTGGAGAATACCCGAATGGTGATCCAGAATTGCATCACGTTGCAGGGACAGTATCTGCTGAAGGTGGTTGATTACCTCCTGCTCAAGCTGCGTGTCTCTCTTCTGACTGTTTCCCTCGTGTGTAGAAGGAGAACCCTACGACGCAGAGCGCCATCTCGCCCTCGGTACCAAAGACTCCGCCGAGCAGCTCGCCAAAGTCGAATACGAATGGTACACCCAAGACGAATCCCACACCGCAGCCCTCTATGCCGCCAGAGCCGTCTTTCCCTATCTCCTGACAAGAAATCTCCGTTCCGCCAATAAAGCATATCTCATCTTCACTTCCCGCCTCAGCTCCTCCAACAAATCCCTTAGTGTGCAAGAAGTCAGCAGCACTTCTTCTGACTTGCGCGTGTATCCCTCCCTCCCTCTCCTCAATTTTCTTGGTCTTCTACTACTGGCGGTGCAGAGGGGTAGCACGGACCTGTACAAGCAATTGGCGAAGCATTATGCTCCGTATGTGAAGGAAGTAGGCAATTGGGATGACGCCCTGGCACAGATTGGTGAGATGTATTTCGGAATACGCATACCAAGGGCGGGAAATCCAATGTTGGAAATGATGGTAAGTCTTGCTGCTTGAATGAAGCTTCTTGGGACGCTGACGATCTTGAAGGGCTCGATGATGGGATTTGGAGGAGGGAGTCCGAAACCGAAACCGAAGAAAGTGGATGCGCCTTTGCCACCGGCTGAGAAACTCGATTGATGTATGAACGTATAAGATACTTGCTCAAGGACACTCGTAAATGAAGAATGTGATATTTGATCACAATATGGTGATTTCATTTCGATACAGGTCCTCAGCCCCCAGGCTTTTCCTGTTCTGCTTCGAATATCCAATTATCCTCATCTAGGGAAGCCACTTTACGTCTCAGGCTGGCTTGTACTGCGGCTAGAAGTTCTGCATCCCATGCACATCAGCCCAGTCAACAAAGCATCATCTGGATTCAGACGACGCACCTCCTGGTTCGCCAGGCTGTAAGCTCCGATCTTTGTACCTCTCCAACAGCATAGTATCAATTTTCTCCTTCTCGTGAGCCACCTCTTCCTCCTGTGCTTGGTCCTCGTCCACGACTGGCTGTAGAATCGGAACTTGAACGTCATATTTCCCGTTACGATCTCTCACAACGATATCAGAGCTATCATCGTGTATGGAGTCTTGCAAGGTAGTCCCGGAGGTTGACGTGGATGCGCTAGTTGGCCGTCTGCTAAGCTGGTGGTGGAAGAGATTGCGTCGGACGTTGCCTGTGCCACTGGCCGCTGGGCGCGTTGCTGCCGGTCTGGAGGTCATACTGGCCGTCACGAGAGGGGATTGCCTCTATTGTGTGTTTACAAATGTTCTTGACAGAGAATAGCCAAATAAAAAGCCAAGCCTGCAGCCGCAAGCGGGCCGAGCACTCGGACCCTGCAGATCTGTTGTTCTTTCGTAAATGCGGAAATTTATGCTCGATCCATTCATGTAGAACATGTCCTGTCTAATGTGGATCTCTTATCATACTCGTACTACTAGCTTAAGCAATGGCTGATTTTGCTATTCTACCAATCAGCAGATTCCAGAATTCTAATGCGGCGATCCGGAGGCCGAAAGTAAGTCCTCGATACAGAACCAGGGCAAAAGTAGATTAACAACACAGTAGGAGATAGCATGCTTTTCCTATGACGAGAAGCATGGATTTCACTTGGATGAACGTTCCCTACGATACTATTACCCACCATCTCTGCCTGCCGATCTGTCCCAAGGGTTTGATACCTTTGAACAGCTTGATGATACCGCAGACGACCATCTGGACGGCTTGTTGAGAACAATCATCGACCTTGAGCAACGTACTGGCTCTAAGCATTCCGCGGACGTCATCACTTGGAGGGGCATGATGACCAAGGTTAGGGATCTTTTGTACATGTTTCTTCGATTCCTTCTTGCTCCCCTCGTGGTCTCACTCCTCAGTCAACAATTAGTATCTCGGCATCTTTGGAAATAAGAGAAAAGAAAGACGAAGTTTAAGACGTGTTCCGTTGTGTCTTCAAAGCTGACCGCCAGTTCATCAGATTATGGCGACACCATTTGACAACATGAATGGGTAAATCTCGAATCCAAAATCATCGAATCGGAGCCTTTGCCTGATTGTGTAAAGCTTTGAGATGAACGCGACCAATTTCCAAGTAGGCAGGTCCAAATAAACAACGGCACGAAGTCTTCTAAATTGACCTTGCAATTTGTCAAAGGACAGTATGTAAGTTCTACCGAACATTTGCTCCAAGTTGCCTTCATACCCATACATGCAGATTCGTCGAAGAAAATCACGATTACAAATTAGAGTCCAGGAGCCAGCAGCTGAACCAGCCTTCGCAGCCACGGGCTCCCTCTCAAGATCTCATGAGCTACTGGGGTATGCTTGAATGTCAATCGCAAGGCTCGAGTCTCATGAACGTGGCAGGATACAAATTTGAAGCAATTTCATTGATACCTGACCAATGGGATCGAACATCACGCGACTTCATTGAAGGTCGTGAGGAAATGGTGGTCAACAACTTTGCCCAGTATTGTTCCGTCGTGAAGACAGGGATTGGAAAAGTGAAGATAATCATTGGCGGCGAAGTAGATGCTCGTAAGCGCCAGATACCCTTGACCTTAACCCCCCATTGATGGCTTTCTAGTCTGGGACTGTAAACCATCCAATAAAGACGATGCTATCAATTGGGTCGAGCTTAAGACCTCGGCAGAGATAGAGAACGAAAGAGACAAGCTCAAATACGAACGCAAGCTACTCAAATTCTGGATACAGTCGTTCTTGCTCGGTGTGCCCAAGATCATCGTAGGCTTCCGAAGTAAGACCGGAATCTTACAGAGGCTTGAGGAGCTAGAGACGAAAGGCATTCCAAATGTAGTCAAGAGGCAAGGAAAGGCGACTTGGGATGGAAATCTTTGCATTAATTTTGCCGCAAGCTTCCTAGATTGTGAGGAACCCGGGATGACGATAAGCTGATGATCGGCTAACAGCGCTCAGGGCTGAAGCAGACAATCACTGGCGATGGCGTTTGGAGAATTCGACGGAGGGAAAGATCGCCAGCTATCGAAGTCTTTAGGATCGAAGAATCTGGTCACGGAGATATATTATCACGGGAGTTTTTGGAATGGCGTACCAAAATTGATGTCAACAGAGAAGCGGACGAGGATGTAGAAGCTGCCAAAGCCCTGTTACTGAATTCGATCAAGACTATCGATTCCTCAATCAGCTAGCTTCGGTTCGGTGCTTCCTGTGCGGTTTGCGTCTGGATACATTTCTTCCCAATCAATCTTTGGCCTCATAGCCTTCCTGTGCCCTTTGCTCTTGAGATGGCCCATCCATTGCTCGTCAGTCATTAAAGTTTTGTCGCAAGCCATGCAAAATCTTGCAGATTGAGTGACCTCCTTGGTAGTGCCCAGATTCTCCAATGCTGCGTCAGAAAGAGAAGAGGGCTCAGGGAGGGCGGCCCCATTCAGAAAACTTGCAGTGATTTCCGATGCTTTTGCTTCGACATCCTTTTGCCATTGGGAAATATTGGAGCTGTCCAGCAGATACATGCTGTGGCTTGAATCTGCTGCCGTGACGGCACGCTGTAACTTGATTCTGATCCATCGGACTTGGCGTCGAGCATATTGCCGCGTTGCAATCTTTGTTCTCTCAATTGACTCTTTCCTAATTCTCTCCGAGCGATGTTGGTGGGTAATGTAGGGTTCAAATTCTTTAAAACCGATAGCGACCCAAATCCCTCGACTCTGATCTGGACTCCTCCCTTGGTGCGTTTGATCCTCCTGGAAGGTATGCATGCACCTCACCTCTTCAAGCAGCCCGTCTGAAACCATACCATCGACGCGCTCCTCCAGTCTTTTGTTTAAAATATCTGAAGCTGCGTGAGTCCAGAGGATCAGAGTGGAGTAGCGAAGAGGTACTCCTGAATCACTAGCAAAAGGCTGATCAGTGTCGCCCAAGCTCTGATTTGTGTCATGACTGCGATTTTCAGGCCGCAATCGTCGTTGCTGGTGGTAGATGTCAGATGCTTTCTTGCCTGTCGTCAGGCAGACTTCCAAAGATCTTCTGATCTTTCTTTGATCATGCGGATGCCATCGCACGGCCATGAGGGGATCCACCTTGTAAAGCTCATCTAGCATTTCACTCGTATTGGCCTTTAAGATTGGCCACTTCTGCTCTTGTAGCTCTTTGGACACATGTTCAGAGTCTTCATCCACGACGGTGTTGGTAAAGAGGAGGGATTGCGTGTAATAATGCGTTCCCCCGACCAAGATCGGTACCTTGTTTCTGGACCGGATGTCTTCAATGAGTTCAGCCGCCGAGTCCACAAATTGCCGCACGGTCCATGTTTCTTGGTCGACTTTAATGCATCCTAAAAGATGATGTTGAATGCCTTTCCTCTCTTCTAAAGTTATCTTGTTCGTAACTATTGGCAGGCCTTCATACATTTGCAACACATCTCCGTTGATGATCTCCCCGTTGAAGCGTTGTGCTAGAGACACTGCGAGCCGAGATTTGCCTGTCCCTGTAGCACCGACAATGGCGATCAAAGGATGTTGAGGCGGCATTCGCGACGCAGAAAGCCAACGTCGCGTCGCTCGTAACATGGACCGTCTTCAGCTCCAAGCACATGATCAATGCCAATAAAGATATGATCGGTACGAAGTGGGCCCAAAGGATCGCGTCCAACGGAGTACATTATCTTATGTCGCCTTTGGTGTCATTCCCCTCGGCAAACGGGAGCAACCGAGCAATGCCAGGTGCGCCACTAGATTAGATTAGATGAAATCTGGACCTACTTAACTTGTTTGAATCCCGGGGTGATTCATTACTATTACGTCTAGCGTCTAGCGTCTAGCGTCTAGCGTCACTCGTTTAATAGCCATCTTGAATAAGGGTCACTTATAAAGCATTTTCTATTTCATCCCGTTCATCTACTTCAAGACACCAGCGGGCCATCCTTGCCTAGCTAGTATATCGATATCATTAACCAGGGAGTGTTTATGCTGTAAATCCTCACTTTTTTTTCACTGTCAATCAGAGTGTCGGTATCTCCAACAACTTGGGCAGGCGAAATTTTGACTTATCGTCTCATGTCGACCACCAATGGCTCTCCTACAGAGAAAGCCCCGTCTATAGAAGTCAAATCTCTCTCGTATAGCTTTGCCGACGGCTCTTCTGGCCTCACCAATGTAGTCCTCAACCTCCCCCCAGGCAGCCGGACCCTTCTCATTGGCGCCAACGGCGCTGGGAAGACAACTCTGCTCCGGCTTCTCTCTGGTAAACGCATGGCTCCCACAGGCACCATCAGCGTTGCGAGCATTGACCCTTTCACTTCCGGCCTTGAAGGTGTTACATACCTCGGCCTCGAATGGGTGCTCAACCCGATCGTGCGCACAGATATTGACGTACCCACGCTCCTTGCATCTGTAGGCGGTGATTACTACTCCGAGCGAAAGGACGAGCTGGTAGAGATTCTTGACATTGATTTGGCATGGCGCATGCATACTGTGAGCGATGGGGAGAGAAGGCGCGTGCAGCTTGCCATGGGGCTTCTCAGACCTTGGAGGGTACTCTTGCTGGACGAGATCACTGTGGATCTAGATTTGTTGAGCAGGAGTAATTTTCTGGCGTTCCTGAAAAGGGAAACCGAGAGTAGGGCTTGCACGATTGTGTATGCAACCCACATACTGGACAATCTAGCCGGGTGGCCCAGTCATTTGGTTCATATGCATATGGGTAAGATCAAAGAATGGGGAGAAGTCGAGAAATTTGATGTAGGTGGGATGAGGAAGAGTGGGAATAGTCAACTGGGAGAATTAGTGCTGGAATGGCTAAAGGACGATTTACGAGAAAGGGGGCCAAGAGGCGGGCAGGCAAGCGAAGGAAAGACATATGAGAATCTGGAAGGCAAAGGTGGTTATGGAAATGAAAAGAGGACTTAGAGATGGATGTACCCCTGAGAGGCAATTTCAACATGTCAAGCACCAGCTACCGGATTAGAGCTCAATCATCATATTCAAATCTAGCCGTTCATTGAGACAGAGAGAATCCGTAAAAAGCTGTCGTCACTTGCAACCGCTAACAGCAAACCCTCTCCCTGCTCCTTGTTCGCGTCTGTTGCTAAAGCTTCCTCTGTGGGTGGTCGCCAAGCAAGTTGCAGGACGGACTTTGAGGGTTGAAGTCTACCACTGTCAATGTCAATCCTTTGTGGGATATTCTGGAGAAGTACTCACGACTCTTCAAGCTCGCTGCTGTATCGTATGGTCCAATTTGAGGTTCGTATAATGTGTACGACAACTTCCCCCATTTCCGTTCCACTTGCAATAACCAAATCCTCTTGGAACATGAGTGGACATATATCAACCGCAGTAACCGGGGAATTCAATGTTATTGTAGCCATACACTCGAAAGACTTCTCGTTGACTTTCCACATCCTCATTACCTTGTCTCTACCAGCTGTAGCAAATATTCTGCCGGCAGTCAAAGGAGCCCAACCAGCGTTCAAAATCATACGTGAATGGCCTTTTGGATTTGAATGCTTTAGGTTGTATTTGTCTGGACTCTTGGTGTCTCTCTCGAATACAGCCCATTGCCGGTCTCGACCTACACTAAGCAAGTACTGGTCGTCATTTGCGAATCGTAATGCAGTGACAGTAAGAGAGTGTGCTGTCAGCGGTGGTTTGACTTCATGCCAATCTTGTGTCCTATATAGACGTACCACCGAGTGCTCGAGTGAGCTGGCTCTACATGATGTAGCGACTAGTGTGCCATCGTGGCTTGCCGCGACGGCAGAGATTTCATAGCCGTGGCCATAGAGCTTCTCTTTCTCAGGCCACAATGTATGTCTTGCCAGCTGATCCTCGAACGGAGGATGCTCTAAATTCAGTGTCTGTAAGGGAGCCTCGGATGTCTCCTTTGCGGCCCATTCTGAGCCATCGTTTCCATCAAGAGGGAAAGCTACTTCTTCGACGTTCTCTATTGCTTTATTAGAAAGTCCCAAGACAGGGATGTTAGCTGCGTCTGGTAGCGACTGTTCGACATTGGTTTTGACACCGCACAGACGATCTAGTAAGCCTGCAGTGGCTCGAGGTTCGTCAAAAACACGCAAGAGTTTCTCATCAGCTCCGGATATGAATTGCGTCTGATCGATACAGTCTATGCAGTTCAAATTGTAGCCATGTATTTGTGGTCTCGACATTTCATGCCAAGATCGTTCATCGGCATACTTCCAGGCAGCGTGCAGCCGTGTTGTCTGATCAGAGCCTGTAGAGAGCAGATACGAGCCATTCTTTGACCAGGCAATATCTGTCACTGGCTTCGTATGGCCACTGACGCCAATACCTTGGACCCACCGAGTTTGAGCCTTGTCATAGCCCCACAAACGCCAACCACCCGCCCTTCCCAGGCTTACAAGATTCTCTCCGCCTGGTGACCACAGGCCGATCCAGAACCCGCCAGTGCTGCCAGTCGCAGTTGTACCCCCTTTCTGTGAGCTGATTTCGCCTAGTCGTGCCGTACAAACCCAGACACCAGATCTTTCCTCCGATTGCCAGATCGCAACCGAATTGTCTGCTGATGCGGAAAGGAGCTGAAGGCGCTCTCTGTCAAGGCGCCATGCAATGGTGTATATCCAATCTTCATGGCCCAACAATAATGCTTCAAAAGTGATGGTGTATGAGCACTGAGAGACTACGACCTTGTGAGCTTTGTTTGATAAGGACTTCTCAAAAGCCTCAATTAGACTGTCGTCTTCAACCGGGCCATTCCGCTTGGCTTTTATGATCCGCCAAAGCCTAATATACTTGTCCTGGCTGGCAGTTGCTAGTATGAGGTCACTGTTCGGGGCGTCTGTTTCTTTTGATATCGCCAGAGAACGTATCCAGCCTTCGTGACCAGTCAGAGTAGCTTGTTGACCGAATGTTCCAATTTTCGAGGCAATGTAGATCTGCACATTACTCGCCGTGCCTGCCACGGCAAGTAGGAAGCCTTCTCCTGCATTCAGATTGTGGAGTGACAGTGCCAGAGGAAAGAGTCGAGGTCTAATTTGTACGGTCTGAATGAGGTTCACGGTAAGATCGTCTCCTGCAAAGTGCAGGCACCAGACTTTGACTGTTGCATCGGCAGATCCTGAAGCGACGAGATTTACGCCCTTGCAAACAGCGAAGCAATTGACTGAGCCCGTATGGCTGTGCAATATGGCTACCAACTCAAATCCGGCAAGATTCTTGGATTGAGCCTGCCAGACTCTAACTGTCTGGTCTACCGACCCACTGAAAATTACTGATTTGTTTTCAGTATTTGGGAAGAACTTGATAGCATTGACGTGATCAGTATGGCCACGCAACAAAGTCTTCACACCCTGGCGGTCATTGCCCTAGGGAGACTGGTAAGCAGTCTAGTATGATTCCTTTAGCACGCGTAATACCAACGGTGACCACAGCGCTATGTTCCTGTCCGCTCCATAGGCAAGTACCCCACTCACGGAATCCCAATCAGCCGCAGAGGGGTGGCGATTACCACCAGCAGCGACGTATTCAGAGGAAAATTTCACCATGCTTGAATAGAATGCTAAGCCTAAAAAGCTGTGGAAGCCAGATGCATGAGCTAGAAACTTTCGCGTGTGCTTGGCAAGCCCAAGTCCGAGGCGTCGTCAATTTTCTACCCTGTCCACGATCCAGGAGTCTTTTTAATGATTGTCTCACATAGACTAGAACAGACAGCCAAAACCCTTACAGATTGATCGAACGATTCAAGGAGCTCAGTGGAGGCATAGGGATTGAATCCTTTTCGCCAAGGTTTTAATGGGCACCGAAGCCAAGGAAGGCAATGTCGTTCCAGTCGTTGTAGAATTCACGTAGGTAATGTGACCTCAATGACTGCCACGCTCTGACGATCCGCAGCGGTGGTCTTGAGCTACTCTTCTCCAATCAGCGCAAGCATCATGTATCGCTGCCGAGCAAAGACGACGAGGGTCGACCAGCCAACTTGGCCTTCCTGGTCAAGTATCTATGTACAGAGATGATGAAAGATTCTCGAAGAGAGATCTTCGTCACGGATGGAACAGTGTAAATAGTTATTAGCTGCTTTATGTAATCTATATATCCGCTGGCTAACGATCAAGTAGGCGGCCTGGAATTCTCGTACTCATCAACGATGCGGACTGGGAATTGGAAGGCGAAGATCGTTACGAAGTGAAGAGAAATGATAATATCCTCTTCGTTTCTACGCTCCATGGGGGTTAAGAGTATAGTTCTCCAAGTTGACAGCTCTCCCTTGTTTCGCTCCCTTGTTTCGCTCTGTCCATATTCCATCTACTACCTAGGTATCACTGGCATAATCACCTCCAGGGCAAACCCTTCGTCAAAGGAATTGGGACTTCAACTGCCACGAGTCCAGTCATTTTAATCTCGTAGTGCTCTCCCAACAAGCAAATGCTGTCCATCGCTGGGTTCCGCCGGGGTCCCCAAGCCGTTAAGTGGTGACCCAGATGTTGCACGCGGCGAACTTGTTCCAGTTCTAGGAGTATTGAGACCCACTAAAGATGTTCCACAGTCAGCAGCCTACGATATCTCTCATGGTTGGCTCGAGGACACATACTGGGGGTGATTGAGCCGCTTGGCGGTACTGGAATCTTGATGTCCTCAGGCGACGCTGGGACTAAGAGGTCCTCAATATCAGGTATTGCGATCCTAGTGGCTTCATTATTGTAACTAGCGGGGATAATTTCAATGATTTCGTTTCTGGGAAAGGAGAGAACCGGGATGTCCGTTGCATTGCAAGCCATCAAATATCCATAAAGCACCCGAAGTACGCTTTCATGGGCAATTATAAGAAGATCGTTTTGCTCTCGTTCCAATTCCAATATGATGGGTTCAAGCCTTACTGCTAGGTCGTGATATGACTGCATGAAATCCACTTAGCTGGGTTAGCATCAAGGATTCTGGACGATTTACCTCTGCTCTCGGATATCGATGATGGTAGGGGTCTGCATCGTGCTTTGCCACTTCCTCGGGATATTCAAGTCGGATTCGTTTTTCCGACTTCTTCTCGCAAACCCCAGGATTTAATTGACTCATCTGAGACCTTTGACGCACTCTGTATCCCTTTTCGTAAAGGTATTGAGACGTTTCAACAGTCCGTCGACGGGTCGACGTCCACACGGTAAGCCGCTTGAGCGGAATATCTGGGCTGCCACGATCTGTCATAGCTTGCCTTTCCCGTTCTCTGTGACGAATGATAGTCTCGCCCATCTTCTTTGCATAGTCAACCCCTTGCTCAGACAAAGAGGCATCTGTCTTATAAGAATCCTCTTCCCTTGATGTTCCGGCCCTTGCAAAATACGTATGTCTTGATTTGATATGCAGATTCAAGAGATAAAACACTCTAAAGGGCACATGAATTAGCATTTCTCTAGAAAAAGAAGAAGACGATCATAGTATATTACGCACGCTATGGAAGGATCAGCGATTGCTGGTGCTGCTGGATTTCGCTCGGTTCCAGAAGAACAGCCACAAGCCAAATGAAGGAACCAAAAAAGAGCAGAGAGGGAGGTCTAGAAAACAACCAATATGCAGTATCTGTTTCGCTCTTTGCGAGATTTAAGCACATTGCAAGACTGCGACAATAATAAGGGTTGCTTCTTCTGATAGATAATCAAACATTTAGCACCGCACAACCGGAATTATCAGGACAAACTCTACGTTCAAGCGCAAGAAGTATGACGAGATGCTACGAATCAACGAGAGAAGACCTACATCCTGTGAGATAAATAGCCGAATGTACAATTGTTGACTGTTATTCGTTCTCCAGCATTGATCATTTTGATGTAATTGAGGTCTGGCTCCTCCATTGTCTCAAAATGGGGGATTTTCGCACTCATTCTTGCCAGGTAGTGTTTGACGGCCTCGTCCGAAGTCCAGCCGATGTAGTCGGGGGATGAGATTTTCACACTGCGGACATTCTCTTCTATGATCTTCTCGTCATCACAAACGCTCTCGATGAAAAGAGTCTCTACTTCATGCTTGGCAAACTCCCTTGCCAAAGATCTTCGGCCTGCGGCAATAACGTTGACGGCATCATAGATGGCTATTTGTCCATTCTCATGATTGAGGAAGTGTAGCATGTCATCTCGACATTTCTTGAGGATCTTTTGGCGGAGAAGCACAGTACTTGGAGAAGCGTTGATGAAAAAGTAATCGTCGGGAACATCTTTTCCATCCCCAACGTGCTCTCTTCTATAGTCTCCCAGATGGAAGACCCGCGTTTTCACCCCAAGCCATCGTAAGTATCTTGCCAACGCTACGGACAAGTGCGTTTTACCTCTAGCGGGAAGGCCAACAGTTGCTATGGCTATTCTGCCAGAGTGGAATAGTCGCCCAGATTCCGTCGAATAGAGCTGAGCTGGTGCTAATTCTCCTGTCCCGGGCATGTCATGAATAGCGTCTACAAAGGTGCTCGATTTTCGTCTTATACGAGAGGAATTAGCAGCCACATCGGCAGTCCTGTAACTATCAGCCGGGAGAGTCTATTGCACAATGGCAGTTCCCCTACATTAGTGTGTCCATGGCCAGCGAGTGCTGGGCTTGAATGCACGTACCGAGAAATTTGAGAAGGTTTCGTAGCAGTCGCTATCGATAAGGTAAAGGTGATGGACATAAAGAGATTAGTTTCTTGGCATAATTTTTGAGGCTCGACGCTCCTCGAAATTGAATCGCTAACTTACCTCGACTCAGAAGCTTCGACGCAACCAGCCAGCATCGACCGTCGGCCATTTCCCAAGTACGCTGGCTTTGAGCAAGATTTCCTTCCCTTCAAATCCCTGCTGGAGATTGCCGGTCTTCCTTAAGCGATTCCTTCCTTCTCTCCCCTAAACATGGGGGACGCGAAGACGTCAGGGTTTCTTCCCCCATACCTACGGAGCAATGCCGTTGTGAGAGCGATTCAGGATACATACTCGTCATTCTCGGAGCGAAGAGGAGCGCTGGGTCTGCCGAACCCAGGATCCACGGAGAATGTCGCACGCGAGGTTCAAAAAGATGTCCTTCTTAACAACTTCATGTTCACTGGACTACGAGCGGACCTGAATAGACCACTCAGTGTGTCGCCGCTGTTTCAATACACCCACGCTTTCGCAATGGGATCCCAAGGCTTTCCTCCGTATGGCTTCTCGGCAATCTACGGGACGCAAGGAGTATGTGAAGATTGTTGATTGGGTGCAGTCGACTATGCTAACACGAAATGCAGATATTCATGCAAGGCAACCTCGATAACGACGGCCAGCTGAGCGCTAGAGCGAATTACCGATGGAGTAGCTCCTTCGTATCGAAATGCAACGCACAAATAGCTCCGGGGCCCAACCAGGCTATGCTCCAACTCGACAACGAATATAATGGAAAAGACTTTAATGCGTCCGTCAAAGCTATCAACCCATCCATGTTAGATGGCGGCTTGACCGGTATCTTCATCGGTAGCTACTTTCAGTCTTTGACACCAAGCCTGGCCGTGGGGCTTGAGACCATGTGGCAACGACAGGCGTTGGATACAGGTCCTGAGACTACCATGTCTTATGTGGCAAAATACAAAGGCTCTGACTGGATTGCAAGTGCGCAAATGCTTCAGGCCCAGGGAGCAGTCAACACATCGTACTGGCGGAGGTTAACGGACAAGGTGGAGGCAGGCGTAGATCTTAGCCTGCAGTTTGCGCCTGGGATTGGGGGTGGAGGGTTGATGGGCAGTGGATCGAGGAAAGAAGGGACCACAACCGTGGGTGCTAAATACGATTTCCGGACTTCGACCTTCCGGGCGCAGCTCGACAGCTCGGGCAAATTGAGTTGCCTGTTAGAAAAGAGAGTGCTTCCCCCTGTGCAGATTACCTTTGCCGGTGAAATGGATCACTTCAAGGTACGTCCGCAGTATGGAAATACGGAGATCGTCACGGTAGCAGCCAGAGGAGGCACTTTGGGAGGCATGCTAATTCGATTTGCACTGTAGCAATCAGCCAAGGTCGGGATGGCCGTTTCCATTGAAGTAGCCCCTGAGGAGGTCATGACCCAGGCTGGGCCCAACGCTGCTCCGCCATCGGTACCGTTCTAAAAGAAGTCCGATTGCGCATCTACAGCTCAGGATTGTCCACCTCGCCCTCCCCCTCGCCCGCCATCGACTGTCACTACCCTCGCTCTTCGCCATCTTGTCTATGTATACACTTTGCCCCGGCAGCGGCTGGGTACACCGAGCCCTCCGCGTTATTTGAGCGTTGTGCCGTCTAATCATTGAATGGTGTACGGTTTCGAGGCCAGCCTGTGGCCTCTCTCGCACATAGGGTTGGGCAAGCGATTGGTGGTCTTGTTCAGCAGACGCTTACCTATCATGTACAAAACTTTCCATCGATCAGGCTTTCCGTGGTGCATAGGAGTTTCCTGATCATGGCGGGATTCATTTCTCGCCTGCCTCGAGCTGTTCGAGGCACCCCCGACGTAGGTCGATATCGAACGATGATGACTCATTCCCGCGGGTCGTAGAGATGTAGTCACTCTGCTTGTATACGATGAACGTGCGTAGGCCCGGTCTCTGAGGTGGGAAAGGATGATGGCATGAACAGGAGGAGAATGCAGCCTACCTTGTAGCGAGTTCCGAGGATCATGCAACGGTAAAGCAGGCATGGTCGGTGGTCCATTGAGGGGCGGATTGCGTGCTTGGTCGCCCTCGCTCCGCATGAGCAATTCCAAATGCCTCGATCAGCCCCATTCCACTCGAAGGATCCTACCGACTGCGGGTCATCAGTGCGCGTAGAGCAGAGTTGGAGTGATTCCGGGACGGGTGAAATAACAAGAATAACGTTGTGGTCGTGGTCGTGTGATGATGTTCGCTCAGGCACGGCTCATCAGATGCGGCCGCTGTGGGTCGGGAGGTTGGTGGATCCCGGTGCGGGACCAATGGGAAGGCCAGGGAGGGGGGGGGGGGTTGCCCATTCGTTCGAGTGGGTAACGGACGTTGCGATTGGAGAGGCAGGGGAGATTGTGCTGCTAGCTTTGCCTGGGCTGACGCACTCATGTCATGTGCTGGATATGTCCAATGTAACATCTCCACAATAATATCAATGATCACACAAGTAGTTCTAGTCGATATGTAGAATATGGATGGGACGCTGCGCTTGATGAGAGGAACTGATGGGATGGAGGGATTCTACCGCATGATGCATTCTGCCTGCGCTTCACGATGCAATTGGATCAAGGCTTCCTCTGTCTGACGGGAGACTGGAGAATGCAAGTTGAGTCGGCCGTCGGTCGTCATTCGTGGAGCAGATGCACGGCGTGGCGCCCGTCATGCACGATCGCAAATGGGCTCATATCTCTGGCGGAGAATACTTCGAATCCCCTTCGTCCTCACCTCTGGCCCGCCGTCGGACCCTTTTCACCTCCCACAATGGCAGCAGCAGGAGTCGTGACGGTGCCCGAGGAGGGAGGTTTGACGTCGCCACAAGCAGCCAGGCCCTGCCGAGATGACTGAATACGCTTTGCGGCCGAGTGATGAAGCGCGGGAATGATGCACGACATCCCAGAGAGGCCAGCAGTGGTTGGGTCCAAGCTTCTGAGGTACCTGTCTCGCCTGTTGCTAGGATCCTCCACCAGACTGATTGGCCAATGCTTGATCGCCCTCCTGTAAGCTTAAAACGCTCATCCTCCACCAGGGGGGGGGGAGGAGATGGAGCGATGCGATTCGGAGAGCTCGTCGAGGCCTCTTCTGATGCTGCCGCCACGGCTCCCTCTCTCCTGTCTCTCCTGTCTCTCCTGTCTCTCCTGTCTCTCCTGTCTCTCCTGTCTCTCCTACCTCTCCTGTCAGAGTCACTCGTGTGACCAAGCAACGGGACCGCCATCATCCTGGCGTCTGGCGCATACAATCCCGCTGTTTCGCCGCCACGTAGCCCCCGTTGATGATGCTCAGGCAAAGCATCCGCTCTGAGGCAGCATTTGCTGTCATTCCTTCTGAGACCGTTGTGTGATTCTGGAGAGAGCGCTGTGCATGAGCAGGGGCATTCTGATCTCTCAGTCCCCTCGCCAGCACCACCAGCATCATCATCATCGATGAATCTGCGGTTCCTGCGCCTGGCCCCCTTCTGATTGATGGAACGAGGCCCACAATGGGGACACATGACCCGCTCTCCAACCTCTAATGACCTAGCGTAGCCGACCGAGAAACCCCCAAGCTTCCCCTCAAAAGCTTCGAGTTCTGTCATTCGTAGGCATTGCCATATTAATATGCCAGTAAAGCGTCCCGTTGCTCCCCCAGCTTCGCCTGACACGAAAGTCGAAACCCTCCATCTTTCTCCAATCTGCGGGGGGAAGCCACATACCTTTCCGGCCATACCCATCTTCAAGCCTTTCCTCATTCTTATGATTAGCAGCCCAGGGCCCGCCGTCGAGACTGCTAAGTTTCCCTGCCTCTGTGCTGTGGCTTGCCGCTCGTGCCCGCCTCTTCCCCCTCTTGTTCCCTTAGCACGGATGCTGTTGCCTCTGTAGACGTCGCTAAAAGGTACCCTGTGGGAAAATTGGGTTGAACCAATCTCTCGGGCGTTGATCAGGTCGCACACACCACCCGCGGCCACGGCTCAGCCTCTCAAGCTTCCTCAACATCAATTCCTACCTCCTCCCTTCTAGTTCTGACCCTGCACCACCCACCTCCTGTCACCGCTGGCGCCCTCGGTTGGATAGACACGGCGACGACATCCACGACAACGACAACAACATCATCGTCCATCTCTTATAGATCTGGTGGTGGCACACAGGGCTGGTTTGACACGGCGGCGGGAAGTCTATTCATTTTGTGTGTCAGGCGACTCTCCACAAGCTTCATTCAACTCCACTTCTCAACCACACTCCCTCACCACCCCCAGTTAACATTGTCTTCAACTGTGATCCAGCGTCTTCACTCATTCCCTTGACGACGCTCCGTGTCCGGCATTCGCACTCTGGGCCTCGTCTTCCTGAGCAATTGCGACTGGATAGCTTGCTGTCCAGCCACGACCGGCATCCTCCACCCTCTCCAAATTCTCCCACAGCCACGACCCAGGCTGGGACTTCCGGTTGACTCTCATCAGTGTCTGCTGGGATACCTGTAGGAGCCCAGTTTGGCTGAAATCCAGATAGCGGACCTCGAGACATCTAGTGCGATCTGGCTGCCAGGTGACGCGAAGGACCTCACCTCATTTCCTCATCCTTCCAGCTTCCACCCTCCACCCTCCACCTCTTCCTCATTTTCACCATCCGCGGTCTGCCCAACACGGACTCATCTACACACTTTCTGTTGCCTCCTCATCGACTCGATACGTCGAGTCCTCCATACTCTCGATAACCACTCAGGACACGGTCATTTTGCCCCTCCAAGATGTCTACGCAGAATCGTCCAGCAGGCTTCACGAGCCTGCGCATGGGAGGTACAAATCCACGATGCCCCCCACCTGCATGCAGTAGAAGCTGATGGTTTACAGAGGTCATTCGCGAGAAAGTACAGGATGGCCTGACCGGCGAAACGAAGGAGATGCAATATACGCAGTGCAAGATCGTGGGCAATGGCTCCTTTGGTGTTGTTTTTCAGACAAAGCTCGCCCCAAACGGAGAAGATGCTGCCATCAAGCGCGTTCTCCAAGACAAGCGCTTCAAGGTATGTTGTCATCTACATTCATAGATGAGTGATCGTATCCTGACAATAGCAGAACCGCGAATTGCAAATCATGCGCATCGTTCGTCATCCCAACATTGTGGAACTCAAAGCCTTCTATTACTCAAACGGAGAGCGTGTAAGCAAGCAGGAATTTTGTTGACTGGAAACTCGAATTTTCTTTTGATAGAGAAAGAAGCTGATAATTGAGTCAGAAAGAAGAGGTCTACTTGAATCTCGTGCTCGAATTTGTACCGGAGACTGTGTACCGTGCCTCACGCTTCTTCAATAAGATGAAGACGACAATGCCGATCCTCGAGATCAAGATATACATCTACCAGCTGCTCCGTTCCCTTGCGTACATCCACTCCCAAGGAATCTGCCATCGCGATATCAAGCCGCAAAATCTCTTGCTCGATCCAAATACTGGGGTTCTTAAGCTTTGTGATTTCGGGAGTGCCAAAATCTTGGTCGCGAACGAGCCCAATGTGTCGTACATCTGCTCTCGCTACTATCGCGCCCCGGAGCTCATCTTTGGTGCAACCAATTACACCACCAAGATTGGTAAGCTTAAACAATAACCACCGGCGGTGGCGCGATGAGATGCTAATCGACTGGTATTAGATGTCTGGTCCACTGGCTGTGTTATGGCAGAGCTCATGCTTGGTCAGCCTTTGTTCCCAGGAGAATCTGGCATCGATCAGCTTGTAGAGATCATCAAAGTACTTGGGACCCCAACTCGCGAGCAAATCCGTACTATGAACCCCAACTACATGGAGCACAAATTTCCCCAGATCAAGCCGCATCCGTTCCACAAAGTTAGTGATGGCTATTTCTGCAACGTACTCTGACCTCCTGAGTCGTGCTTGTTGTTTCTATAAACCAGAGACTGATTTCGGTCTAGGTGTTCCGCAAAGCTACTCAGGATGCTATCGACTTGATCTCTGCTCTCCTTGAGTATACCCCTACAAAGCGTCTTTCGGCCATCGAGGCAATGGTCCACCCATTCTTCGACGAGCTTCGTGCGCCGGATTGTCGATTCCCTGACTCTCGCCACGCAGCCGGTGCTACGAAGGAAATGCCGAGGCTTTTTGATTTCTCCCGTCATGGTAGGTTAGGTCCTTCGTGAGCGCTGAGGTCCTGACTAAAAGTGTATTAGAGCTGTCGATTGCTCCCGAGTTGAATGGACGTCTCGTGCCAGCTCACGCTCGCAAAGAGCTATTTTCACGCGGCATCGATCTCGACAATTTCGTTCCAATGTCGCATGATGAGATGATGGCTCACCTGGAGTGAACCGGCCAAACAGCTACGAATCATGCGTAACGAAGTCACGGTATCAGCGTGTCACCACTTACCTAGCGTGGCGTAGGCCAAATACTGTCGTTCCCCTAAATTTTCGCCAGATTGGTGACAGGAGGCTTTCACTGACAACCAGGGTGGACCAAAAGCATGGCATGGTATCATCAAAAGTGGCAGTGCCTCGGATTTCCAAGTCTCAACTCGCAGCCAAAAGCATGGATGTATGGTTGTCGGCATGCTCTTGCACATTGGCAGAAGATTTCATGTGGTGAATGGCCCGGTGGACAGAGGGTTGGCGGACGAAAAGATGAAGTCCGCTTTAAGGTGGTAAGATGGCGGACTTTTGAGATGAGATGCTCCTATACCTTAGATGACGCACTTACAATACTACTCCACGATTGCTAGCATCTTCCAGTCTTCCCGAAAAAAAATTGGAGAACAATCCTCTAATAGCTTGTTTTTTTCGTTCAATCTGGGGCTCACAGAAGGGGGGAGACTAGGTGTGTTCGAACGCGTCGAGTGAAGTCTGCGTTTTCACAGTGAGCCATGGATATAGGCCAATTTCGGTCACGCGTTTTTGATCGAGTGAAGTTTTTCTACATATCACGCGCCGCTTTAACCCACTTCGGTTCTACATGAGCAAAATTGGGATGCAGTGCAGAACTTCTTCTACATGATTAGACGACATGTTTGACAACAATTAACAACCAAGTCGCAGACCTCCTGTTCAATGTCCTTATTACCCAAGGCTGCTAGACCACAGGTAGGAAGTGCATTTCAAACCGCATTCAATGATCATTTCACTCAAAGCAGCCAATCGAAGCATTCAATGATACGGTGTGCGGCTATGGGATTACTAGAGGATGCAGCTTTGTTTTAAGTTTTTTTGTTCAGGCAGGTAATGTCATATTTCTACTTATTCATCCATTCGAATGCGTTAGCCATAGCAATCGAAACCCTTGAAATATTCACCAAGCATGACACATAATATGCGCTTCATGGCAGGGGGATTGAGCCATCTTGAAAACGACTGAATTGAACTGGGCAATTGGACATACCGGCACTCCAGGATACCTTACGGTTGAACAATGCTAGTCCCCTCCAGCATTCACTCAAATCAAGGACTACCCCAGGCTTCCCAAACATAATCATTGCAGATTTGAAGCAATTCCGGAGTACCTCGATGGACTTGCACTAGTCTCAGTCGAAAAGGAGTTTTACGCTAACACCTCGCTGTCCGACATACATTCAGCCCTATTATGCTCAAGCGGCACGGCTAAACTCGGTCGCGGTAAAGTGTCCATGTTGTCCATGTAAAGCAGGGTGCATTCGAGAAACATCTTCACCTCCAGGATCCCAGCAAAAGGCTTCGACATAACGCGCATATGCCAGATTACGATAGGCGAAATGGCGGGCCTCGAGGGGGGTACAACAATCGCAAAAGGCGTTACAGAGGTCAGACTTTATTCTCGTCAACGCGGTCTATGTCTAATATCTAGGCGTAGAGGACGATGATTATGATCGCCGACCGCAACGCAGACGATATGAGGAACCTCTACACCTGAAGATAAGGAAGCAATTGCTGGGTGTTGCCGAATCTGTAAGTTCCCCCGAGTAACGGGTAGAGCTCCCCGCTAAGCACGCCGAAGCCATTGAAGAAGACAGATGAAGAGATCAACAACATTGCGAAGCATATGGTAGACAGTTACGAAGATGAAGAGATACGAAACCAGGTCCTGACTCTAGCCGTCCAGCTGTCCGTATCCCCGAGCTTCCAAATGTGTATCCAAACTAAGTATTCCTAGAGTCATCGAGCAACCCTTCAAGATTCCCTTCATCGCTGCAATCATAATCGTTGTCAATCTTCAGAAGCCGGAAATCTCACAGGAAGTCCTAGCGAAAGCTGGCTCGGCGATACAAGAACATCTGGAAGCTGGCACATGGCGCGAAGTCAAGCTCATACTACGACTCCTAGCTTGCCTGCAGGGAATCCTCGAGGGCGATGGAGTCTTTCCAGTCTTGGAGGAGTTGTTCTCAAGAGCGGTAGACTTGCAGACTGCTTCCTCGGAAGATGTAAGATCATTGTTCGTGAGTAATTGACTTCGCTGACCACAACTTCTTCAGACTCTAGGTTTAGAGCTTGTCAAGATCATCCTTCTCACGATACCATATGTCATGGCTTCGTCTGCGACTGGCTTCGAGGAGCAGGCTGCGGCATTACTTGAGAAGACAGACATCATTGCCACCGCTCCCCATGCCCTTGAGGCACTCGTCAATCCATATCCGGGAAATGATGAAGGTGATGCTCAGGAAGCGCAAAGCATCATAAGCTTGTTACAGAAGCAATTACAAGGAGAAGCTACACAGGCTTGGAGATTGGCTTGCCTCCCTCGACCTTGGGATGTAAACAAGGAGGGAGTGAAGGAAGAGGATGGGAATAATGCGCCGACCGCAACGAAGCACACACTACCCCCGATCAATGTCCCATCTCCTGTGATGCCGGGTCCACGACCACAGCTTCCCGAGATATATTTCTCTGTCTACGCCGATCAGGAGATTGAAACTGTACCATCGACGTCGGACATTGCGTCTTCAATCCTTCGCGATTCTCTAGTCGATACGATCAACGTTCTCCACTTCAATCGTAACGCGACTGCTAAGTTCCTAATCGATTTGGACTGTTATTACTCACCAGACACATTCGTAAAGAGAGCGACACAGTTCGATAAACTACGGAGCATTGAGGAAGGTCGTTCGACTTGGAAGCCGGAGGATGTCGCAGTAGATGCAGTCTTCTCACAACTGCTCCAGCTTCCGGTTGCAGAGCACAAGTTGGTATACTATCATTCGGTCTTGACAGAAGCCTGCAAGGTCGCACCGGCAGCGATTGCACCTAGTCTGGGACGGGCAATCCGCTGGCTATACAAGAATGTAGATACCATGGATCTTGAATTGGTCTATCGATTTGAGGACTGGTTTTCTCACCATCTAAGCAACTTTGGCTTCACCTGGAAGTGGACTGAATGGTAAAGCCGGCCCAAAGGGTGTCATTTTCAACTTGCTGATCTGTGAGTAGGGTGGAAGATGTGAAGCTGCCAGTGGTGCATCCCAAGAAAGCCTTCATACTTGGATCATTGGAGAAGGAGATTCGTCTGAGCTTCGCAGCGAGGATCCGAGGCACTCTCCCTGAACCTTACCAACCCTTGATTTCGGAGGCCAAGGAGAAGGACACGCCTGACTTCAAATACAACTCTGAGCGTAAGCATCTTAATTCTAGACCTAGTCTGCCTGAGCTCACCCTACCAGTAACTCCATACTCCGAGCCTGCCAAAGAAATCCTTCGCCTCCTCCGCGCGAAGGCCCCAGACACCGAGATTCAAGTTCCTCTGAATACTATCGAAGAAAGTGCAAGTTCCCTTGGCGTCGCCGATCCCTTGATCCCATCCACTGACGCCTTTGTAACGGCCATCTGCTACCTCGGCAGCAAATCTCTTTCCCATGTTCTTTCGCAAGTCGAGCGCTGCAAGGACCGGCTTCTGTCCATCGGCCCCCAAAGTGAGCCCGCACGGCGCCAGATCATTTCTTCCGTCCTGGAATACTGGCATGAAAAGCCTGGGGTGGGCGTCAACGTCGTAGACAAGCTGCTCAATTACACCATTTTGACGCCGAACAGCGTCGTGATGTGGGCGTTGAGTGACCGGCTGGGTAAAGGGGAGGGATTGGTGCTCAGTCATGTGTTCGAGTTGGTGAGCAACACCGTGGCCAAAGTCACCAACCGAGTTCGCCAAATCGTGGTTGCGCGCAACCAACCTGGCCTCCCTGCAGATCAGACCGGCATGTTGGAAGAGACGTTGACCAAGGAGAGAGAGCAAATGGGCAATCTCTTCGCGCTCGTCGAGGACGCTTTGGTCGGCGTGGCATCGGGCAGCGCAGATGATATGGCCGAGAGTGCGGACCAAGATGATAGTGGGGAGGCCATGTTGAGGGGTTGGGGCGGGAGGTGGTTACGGGTGTTCAGGCGCAAGATGGCGGTCGAGGAGGCCTGGATGGAGGAGAGGATGGAACAGGGTCAGAGGCAGCAGGCGCAGGCACAAGCACAAGCACAAGCACAAGCACAGGCCATGGAGGGCGTCGATTCCGCCCCCGTGGGAGATGTGGCCCGCAATGGCAATGAAGATGGCAACGGGGATGGGACGGGTGGAGCAGCTGGAGAAGCGGACCTGGATGTGATCTTCTGAGATGGTGGCCGGGGCCTTTTCTTCCTTCTCCATTGTAATTTATGATGCTCGAGCGTGGGAGAAGATTTGACGCAAAGATGGAGATTGTACCATCATCGGTTTCTACCACCACCACAGACAACCTGGAGCGTCCAAACCCTCCAGAAGAATTGTTTGGCGAAAGCTCCAATCTTTGCGGGTGCCAGGAATCCTGGGTACGTTATCATCACGAGATGGAATCAATCCTTCTGATCACAGCGGCCGATCGTCGACAGGTATTTCTATCAAATCGTTACACCCCCAGGCAATCTTCAATCCTGTCGTATCTTTGAACGCCCACTCAACGCCGGGGAGTCTTGGCAGCTTCACCACCCTCCTATCCTATCCATTCAAACCTCCGCAGAAGGGCTATCGCCTCTCGTCCTCCCCACGCTTCCCGAT
>JAABUP010003189.1_pt1 | contig 29387 bp, 48 predicted proteins | sample 5559201 | NCBI WGS metagenome assembly JAABUP01 (sample SAMN10711887, study PRJNA513373) | rock metagenome | isolation source: Antarctica rocks | place: Antarctica | reverse complement strand
CACCACGTCAAGGTTCAGGTAACGTGCACGCGGCTCGGGAGCGACCGTGCGACATCACACGTGAGTATGATTGTTTTCGCTATTTCGCTCTCGGGCGACTTTTTAGTCGTTTTCCGCGTTCGATCTCGCGTCGAAACTCCTGGAACTTGCAACTTGAGGACACCGTCCCGCAGATTGATTTGGATCCGGATTGCGCCCCTTTGGAGGCTTTGGTCGCGCATAAGTCGACATGCGTTCTTAGCTGTTTTTAATTTACGCGTCAAACCAAGCCAAATAAGTGTTTGCTGAGGCGACGTTTTGGGCATCAACCTTCCCATCGCCATCAAGTCTTTGCTGTGCACTGTGCTGCGAGGTGTTGGCCCGCTGGATTCGCTGTCATCGCGGGTCTTGCGCTAGCTGCGAGGCCAGGCAGCCTGCTGACGGTCACAGGTCACGGAGCATGTCCCCGTGGCCCAAGTGGGCAAGCCTTGTGTCCGCAGTAGCGCTCCTTTGCTTGGGCGCCCTGTTGACTTACACACACAACGTACGACACTGCCGCAAACGCTCCATAGTCGCTTTTGCTACTGTGATTTGAGTATCAGCTCGCCCACGCATGCAGGCAGGTAGCGCTGTGGCATCAGCCTCATCGGAAAACGTGTTCTGGAGAGTGGCAGGCGAGCAACTTTTCTGCTTCACTGCCTATGCTGGTTGATGCAATTCTGTAGTCCATCTTCTGTTGCGTGTACAGATGGACCCCTGGCATCACAGAACAAGCCTTTGAAGGTACCGATGCTCAGCAAGCAGCTGGTCAGAAAGCATGCGCTCAATAACACCATCATCATTGCCTTTGCAAATGCCAACCATATTGACTACACCTTCAACTGGCTCACCTATGTGTTTGCCAACAACATCAGCAACTATCTCGTGGGTGCTGTTGACCCAACAACAGCAAGCACGCTGTCCAGGGCTGGAGTCCATGTCTTTTCCATGTACAACAATGTAGCAAATGGGGCCATTGGAATGCCTGAAGGTAATTTGTCCTCTCTGACCTTACGCTCTAGCATCGATTCACTCGTTGTTCACTGTGCATAAGGTTATCAAGCCTATGCAAAGGATCGCCTCTTCGGCAAGTCCTGTTTACAGGCAGACATGCAGCTGTGAATGACAAGGCTGTGCTAATGCATGAGCAGGACAGCTTCTGTCATGCACACTATCAGTCAATAGATGCACACATTTGCAGGCACAAGCTAGCAAATCCTGCATCTGCTGCCCAAAAGGATTTCAAGATCACCTGCGACAGGCTCAAGCTGTCTGGCTCTTGCAATCTGACAACTTCCTTGTGTCCCTTGTGTAGCGTTTGAAAGCACATGCATACCTTACAGGAGACCTACCATTCCTGTCGCCAGGCTTCCTGTCCATTGGTCTGCACAAGCTGGCATTGATCAGAACCATTCTTGGGTACAAGGTGGATTTGGTCTGCTCGGATGTAGACACAGGTTGATCCTGAACCTGCCCTGATTCGGTGTGTGATGCCGTGCCTCTCACGTCACATACTCAAAGCATCATTGTCACACACATACACTGCATTGACAGGCTAGCTTGGATGTGCTACAATCATATCATTTCTTGTCTACCTTTTGCATCCAGCTCCTTGTCCAACAGGTATTGGTCATGCAGTGTATCTTCCCATGTCTATTTTGGATCTGCATGCTGAGGATGAGTGGAGTCATCATTATGCTGGATCTCTCTCTCGTTGCTCTTCAAAATCGTGTTTTCGGCTCGCTTCACGAACAAATGCACAGCAAGAGCAACATCCATGACATGTTCAGCTGAACAGGGTTGACCTGTTTGGACGTGCAATGCCGGCCTGCAGTAGCTATCTATGTATTCACATGAGTTCTGTTTACAACCTGTCTCCACACAACAGTCTTAGTCCTGATTTGCAGCCAGAGAGTCCATGACTCAGCCATTGTCAGGGCATGTGTCAACTGCATGAGCAGTGGGTGCTATGAAACAAACCTCATTGCAGACCACATCAAAGCTGGCATGTCTTGTTTTTACTATCTGCACAACCTGAAGCATCTCAAGTCAGATGGTTGTATCTGCACATTCTTGTCAAGAGCTATGTTCTATCCCCATTGTGCTCCTCAGTTTTGCTGTTGCTGTGCAGTTTGGCTGCAGAACCCACTGCCCTACTTTGCACGCTTTCCAGAGGCAGACATTCTGGTCAGTTCTGATGCAACAGCCCCAACTCATGATGACGAAGGACTCGAAGATCCTCAAGTCATTGGACGTCATGACCTCAACATAGGTGAGCTGTAGATTGGTGAGCTCTCTGGGCTTGCAGCTGAATGCAACATTGCAACCTGTTGTTGGGAAGTTGCAGACCCAAGCTGGGCATGTACTGCTCTGCAAGTCAGTTGAGCATGTCTTTGAAACATGTGTCTCTCCTTGTTCAACTGGGTTCATTCAGGCACAAGATTGGCTGTGCTGCTGCTGCTGCTGCTGCTGCTGCTGCTGCTCCTGAGCTGTGCAGCCTCATGCTTATGCACTTCTGCTTGCGCCAGCTTCTGATCCTGTTATTTTGGGCTGCTAGGCATAATGATGCTGAGATGCAGCAAGAACATGACCCTCTTTGTGGATGCATGGCAACAGCAGCTACAAAGGAAAGATGCGCAGCACTGGGACCAGGGAGAATTCAATGCGCTGTTGCGGATTAATATGTTCAAGAATCACTTCTCATGGTGGGATCAAACAGACCCCTGGGACAGGTATGCCTGGTACTGAACAACTCGTGGCGGCATACAAGTCACCTTACCATGCTGCTGATGCTGATATAGGCATGCAAGCATGTACCAAAACCTATGTATTATGTCACATGCCTGGGTGTCTGCATGGTGTGGCACCATGCTTTGTACGCTTGTTCATGCTGCTTGCTATACTGCATGCAACATCCAGGATTGGACCATGACTGGGTGACTTGCAAATTGTTGCAAACTGTTGCGGGAGCTCTGTCAAGTGGTGTGTAGGGTTCATAAGCCCAAAGCAACTGTGGCCCAGAACAAGCGAGTTGTTTGGGCGTTTGATCATTCAGTCACTGTTGGGGTGCTGCCTGTGTCCATGTTTGCCAATGGTCACATCTTCTTCGTACAGAAGCTTTACGAGGTGTGTGATGTCACGCACTTCCTGTGCATTGTCTTCTGGCCACTCATGCATTGTTGTTGCGTCACAACCATCAAAGAATTGACCGTGAGGTTTTGCTGAGAGCATGTTCTGATGAAAACGGTCAACAGCACAACCCATCAAATTGTGTGTAGATGCACAGCTTATGTGTGTAACCTGAGACACCATGACTCATCTGCAAAGTAAGATGAGTACATACACTGTCCACTGCTTTATGTTGGTCAGATTGCCTCACCACAATCAATTGCAATTCCTCAGCACAGCTGTTGGCAGTGCAGCATGCTTAAAGCCACCTTCCATTCATGCATCATCCCAGATCACATTCGTGAATCTGTAAACCACATACACAAAGCGAAAGGCTCATACAGTGCATCGCAGCATTGCTGCTCAGCAATATCCTTCTGTTGTTTGCAATACTAGCGCCATTTGGTCTGTGCTCACTTCCTCCAAACCTCTCATCTTGACGCCACCAACCTGACAGCAACTGTCCTCTTGAAAGACAGCTGCTGATATGACCCTGTCGCATTTCCTTCACATTTGCTATGGCTTTGCAGAAGCTGAAGTCTCCACTGCATGTCGTCCATGCTAACTATATTGGCGGTGGTTTCAAGCGCCATAGATTCCGGGAGGCCCAACTGTGGCTGTATGACAAGCCTGCCTATTACAATGTCGACCACCTGCTGTCTTTTGACATGCGCACATTGCAGCCTCCAGCCAACTGGCTGCAGCTCAACACAAGACATCGAGTGCAATTCCATCTGGAGAATATTGGGACCCAGCTGCAGCAGGTATCACTGTCCCCTTGAGGGCATTGCTTAATGACAGGGATATTATTTATGACTGGCAACACAAAGATGCCATTTGAAGACAGCCCTGCCCAGGTGTTGCCTAAAGTGTATGCCCACAGCTCACTACAAGCAATGCCTGTCTGCTAGCACAGCGCCCAGAGGGTGTTGCGCATACAGTTTCTAGATGCTCCATGCATGCACGCTGTCTCAGGCATTGGCAGTGCACATATACAGCACTGTGACATACACGTTGCGCACCAGCAATATGAGCCAAGCTCATGCTAATGACATTGGTGCTGGATGCAGTTCTGGAACGCAGCAGCAGCAGCAGTGGCGTTGAACCGCACTTTGATTCTGCCTCAGTTTACGTGCTACTGTGATGAGCTGTGGTACTGGTCCTTGGAGGTGAACCCAGCCTACAAATGCCGTTACGTGGGAGCCAGAAACCAGACACTGCCCTTCCAGTGTCCACATGATATGGTGGTCAATCTGCTACAGCTTGATGATGCACCTGCCAAGTTTGGAGCTGCTGTGAAGTATCGTGAAAGCACTTTCATGGACAACCCAAGGACGCCGCAGGCCATCAAAGTAAGTGGGCTTTCGTGCAACTGTTGTTAGAACAGCCATCTTCTCAGAGGGTCGGGAGCTACCAGAGTAGTCTGGCCCTTCCCTTATGGGGTCTCTCTGGGTTCTCTCCGTCATACATAGCTTGGCTGCATCATGTGCTGTCTGTTGTACAAGCTGCACGCTTTCAATCCATCTGGCTGTCTGTGTAATGCATCTGCATGCTCAGAGTTAATGAGCCCTGACCTGAAGTTCCCGGAGTGTTTATGTCAGCTAAACTTTTGGAGGCACCGGGGAAAAGAGGACCTAATTGAGACCATATGTTCTAATGCATGCACAATGCATCAGCCTACAAAGTGAGACTTGCACAGGCCATGAGCCCTCACCATGGCCAGGCAAAGACAGCCCAGCATGGTTGGCTGAATACAGCCCAAATTTATTTGGAAGTGCAGGATGATGTTCTGAGGATCAGGCTGCAATTGCCCGATCAGCTTCCTGAGCCACTTCCTGATCAAGTACCTGTGCAAGCGTCACAGCACCTGCCTGGGCACTTGCGTGGGCAGCGGCAGCTGCAGCAGATGGCAGAACCTATAGTCACCCAAATTCCCGTCTCATGGACTGTCACTGAGTCTGAGCTCCGAGACACATTGTCACAGCATCAGTCACACAGGGTGTTACACTTGACCGACATGGGCCATGTTATACTCAGGAGTTACAGGGGTTGGGATAGACGAAGATCACATGCAAGTCTGGATCGTTGGAGGTTTCTGCTATTTGCTTCTGTACACTGATGTTTTCTAATCATGCCTCCTACATGTCGATGTGATTACAACGTTGTGTCAGTCAAGAAATTGATCGTAATGCTGTGCCAGAACTTGATATTTGACCTGGCAGAGTGTGCAAAACCTGTACCTCAAATCATGGTTGTGCTCATTGGCCTCAGGAACCCCCTCCAGTAGCCCTACACTGCTTTTTCTGTGGCGATGTAATCTTCATTGTCTCTGGCGTACAGCCCACTAACAGTATGTTTCACCGCAAGGTTTTTGCTTCTAAATTAGGTCACTAAGTGAAAAGTAATTTAAATGCTAGAGCTGCCTTTTAGTTTAGACTCTTAAGTAAACCTATGTGCTGTTTCAGGTTTGCAGTTTGCTTTCCCTTTATATCGACGTCTTACACTGCTGACTCACCTTTGGCACCGCCCGTTCGTTGTGTATTCGTTGTATGTTGTGCAGCCCGCAGTTCCAGCCTAGTCATTTGCCAAGGCTTGAACCAATGGTGGCATATTGTGTCACATCAAATTTTGATCTGTCCCCTTGTGAATGATGCGCATGTTGTAAGCGATTAGCAAGCTGTGCTCAAGTGTCGCATCAGTGTCCGGATACACGGCTAATTCATGTTTTGTTTGTTGCCCAGCTAGCATGCACGCTATGCGTCTGACGTGTCACGGCAACCAAGAACGCGGGAAACGAATCGACTCATTAGGTTATGCCGGGAACCCTCGAACACTTTCTGGAAATTTCTTTAAGCAGCCGTCCGGCGATGTAAACAAGGCTCGCGCCAGTAAAGTCGTCAAAGGTCTTTCTTGCACAGATTTTGCGCGATTGTATAGTTCTTTATAAGAAACAGAGTGCGGCAACTTCCAACCATGTCTGGGGAAGTAGAGACCTTCGCCTTTCAGGCTGAGATCAACCAGTTGTTGTCTTTGATTATCAATACATTTTACTCCAACAAGGAGATCTTTTTGCGTGAGCTGGTCTCCAATGCCTCCGATGCACTGGACAAGATCCGCTTTGAGAGTCTTACCAACAAGGCTGTGCTCGAGAGCAACCCAGAGCTGTACATTCACATCATTCCTGACAAAACAAACAACACTATCACCATTGTCGATTCTGGCATTGGTATGACCAAGGCTGACCTGGTGCGACATCTCGTTCATGAAGGGTCGATGTCTCTGCCGTCTTGCGCCAAGTGAGACCTAACCGCTGGATCTGCTACCTGGACCTGATCTGGTGCTTCGTGTTCGTCGCAGGTGAACAACTTGGGTACAATTGCCCGCTCTGGCACCAAGGCTTTCATGGAGGCTCTTTCCGCTGGTGCCGACATTGCTATGATTGGCCAATTCGGTGTCGGTTTCTACTCAGCCTACTTGGTTGCCGAGAAGGTCACTGTTATCACCAAGCACAACGACGACGAGCAGTACATCTGGGAGTCACAGGCAGGAGGTTCCTTCACCATTGCCCGTCATGACGAGGACCCTCTGGGCCGGGGAACTAAGATTATTCTCTACCTGAAGGTATGTTGCCCTAGTGCAGACGCTTTTCTTTTGCACGCTGCAGCTGTTTTCAATCGTGTACACATGTAACCATGTTGCCTTCTGCAGGAGGACCAGCTGGAGTACATTGAGGAGCGCAGATTGAAGGACTTGGTGAAGAAGCACAGTGAGTTCATCAGCTACCCCATCTCTCTCTGGACTGAGAAGACCACCGAGAAGGAGGTCTCTGATGATGAGGTCAGTGCTTGGCTTCCTGTGGTCTAGGGGCACTGCAGCCATTGATTGCCGTTACATCAATTGCACCTGCGCAGGATCTTGACTAGAGCAGACTTTGTTCATCCATATAATGTATGTTTATTTCTGCTTCAGTAGTAGTCAGAGATGCTCTGCTGCTTCAAACTTTCAGTCTCTGGATATTCTTTGGATACTTGTACGTGGGTATTGTCCAATATATCTGGATATTTACTGTTTGTAATTTTGCAGGAGGAGACTCCAAAGGAGGAGGATGATGAGGAGAAGATCGAGGAGGTGAAAGATGAGGAGGAGACCAAGGAGAAGAAAAAGAAGAAGGTAGCCCCCTGCCTTACATTCAGACTGCTATGTAACACATGTATTGGTGTACGGCAGTTGTCGCTTACACAATCTGCATGCGCTTGTTGGGGGTGACAACTGCAGATGTGTTTTTTACCTTGCTTTGGTTTCAGCATGTTCAAAGCAGTGTTCAGCAAGCTCAAGGTCAGTGCAAAGGCATATGCAATCAGATAGCATCCCTAAAAATCATTTCACATAGTCAATGTGCTGCTGCTGCAGCACTAAAGCAGATGCGTCTTCATGCTTGTGCCCATCTTGACTGCTATCCTAAGTCCTCTCTTGTGTAATGTGCAGGTCAAGGAGGTCAGCCATGAGTGGGCTTTGGTGAACAAGCAAAAGCCCATCTGGATGAGGAACCCAGAGGAGATCACCAAGGATGAGTACGCTGCATTCTACAAATCCCTATCCAATGACTGGGAGGAGCACTTGGCAGTCAAGCACTTCAGCATTGAAGGCCAGCTGGAGTTCAAGAGTGTGCTGTTTGTACCCAAGTGAGTTTTGTCAAAGCGTCGCAGAGCTGTTTTGGCATGCTTGTATCTCAGAAATGGTCATTGTGTGGATCTGCTTGAAACAAGTTGTACCTTGCTCTACATAGAGGCTGGGCTGCTTTTATAGTTCTTTTTGTGTCCCTTGCTGCACATTAGTGTGTTGCAGAGTAGTGCTCATTGCTCCTTTGCATTGCAGGCGTGCACCTTTTGATCTGTTTGACACCAAGAAGAAGCAGAACAACATCAAGCTATACGTGCGACGGGTGTTCATTATGGACAACTGCGACGACCTGATTCCTGAGTACTTGGGCTTTGTCAAGGGTATTGTTGACAGTGAGGACCTGCCTCTCAACATTTCTCGTGAGATGCTGCAGCAGAACAAGATCCTCAAGGTATGCCTGTGTGGCACTACTCACTGCAATTTTATGCGTGTTCTGCATTGTTGTATCCCCATTACCTATATTCGAAGCCAGGCTGGTACCTCTGGTTTCTGCTTGTGGGTCCCTGCCTGTCAGTGTGTGCGTGCTCTTGTGGACCTCTTGGAGTATATACTTGTGTCTTGCATGGAAAGCTGTTCCATGTCGATCATATCCTCAGCTTAGTTTTTGTGCCTTACAGCAGTGGGTTCTAGTGGAGTGGTTTGTGGTCATCATCATTGACAGCTGTTCTCACCTGCGTACTACTGTTGTGCAGGTCATTCGCAAGAACATTGTCAAGAAGTGCCTTGAGATGTTTGCTGAGATTGCTGAGAACAAGGACGACTACGCCAAGTTCTATGAGAACTTTGGCAAAAACCTGAAGCTGGGCATTCACGAGGACTCACAGAACAGAGCCAAGATGGCTGAGCTCCTGAGGTATGTGACCTTGTAATGCTGGTGGTTTGGTTGTTCTGTCTGTGCTTGTCTGCTGCCAGTCTTTGGGTGTTGTCTGCTGGGATGGATCACAGCAACAGAGGTACCATCCCTTGAGCTGCTTGTACTGTTGCAATCAGCTTGTTCTGTGATATTCTTTGGCTGAATTTGGCCTAGCCTTTGGCTACTTCCATGCCCTCCTGTCTAGGCATGTCTATAGATATTCAGCATTTTTATAGATATTCAGCAATCTGTGTGTACAGGTACCACAGCACAAAGTCTGGTGAGGAAATGACCAGCTTGAAGGACTACGTAACCCGCATGAAGGAGGGCCAGGCCAGCATCTACTACATCACTGGCGAGAGCAGAAAGGCGGTAGAGCACTCTCCATTCATTGAGAAGCTCAGGAAGAGGAGCCTTGAGGTGGGCCTGCTCTTCTGGCTGTACAAGCTACCTCTAGCTTGGTCTGACTTGCTTTGATAGATTGTGTGAGCCTGTCCTGAACGTCAGACCTGTTTCACAAATAGTGACAGGAGCATGCTACCTGACATTTGATCATGCTTTTTTTCTTCTGGTGCTTGTGCTGAAGAGCTGGTCATGGTGATTACAGGTGCTATACATGGTGGACCCAATCGATGAGTACGCTGTCCAGCAGTTGAAGGAGTATGACGGCAAGAAGCTGGTGTGCGTCACCAAGGAAGGCCTGCAGCTGGATGAGACTGACGAGGAGAAGAAGAACAAGGAGGAGATCAAGGCTCAGTTTGAGGGTCTGTGCACACTCATGAAGGACATTCTCACCGAGAAGGTTGAGAAGGTGAGGCTTTGGTCTGGGCTGCTGTACCTTCAGCTGTGCTAAAACTGGTTCTTCAACGCATTCCTCATGCTGCTGTTTGACTCTGTACCAACATGGCGTCAGTAATGTACAGCCTGAGCTTTGCTGGCCTCCACGCTGCTGTGTGTGTGTGTCTGTGTCTGTGTGTGTCTGTCTCTCTGTCTGTGTCTGTGTTGTGTGTGTGTGTGTGTGTGTGTGTGTGTGTGCGCATTTTCATGGACATAACTCTTGTGCTTGGGCGTCCAGGTGATTGTGTCAGACCGCATCGTGGACAGCCCATGTGTGCTGGTGACTGGCGAGTACGGGTGGAGTGCAAACATGGAGCGCATCATGAAGGCCCAGGCTCTGCGAGATAACAGCATGAGCGCCTACATGTCATCCAAGAAGACTCTGGAGATCAACCCAGACAATGCCATCATGCAGGTCCGTCTTTGCTCAAAATCCTTTTGTATTTTAAGCTGTGGTGCAAGCTGAGCCGTAGAGCATCTGTCTTGTGATGACCCTTGTGGCACAAATGTGCGTGATTGTTTTTTGCAGGGTTATTGTTTCCTTGTAAGATCAGAGTCTGTCTTCTCTTGACATTATTTGGTTTTGCTGCAGGAGCTGCGCAAGCGTGCAGATGCAGACAAGAGTGACAAGACAGTCAAGGACCTGGTGTTGTTGCTGCACGAGACTGCCCTGCTCACCTCTGGCTTCAGCCTGGATGAGCCCAGCACCTTTGGTACCAGAATCCACAGGTACATAGGAAAACATGCTTTGCACACAAAGAGATTCTGCACATTTGACTGCATGCTGCTATTTTTTGGTTATTTACCAGGTCACTTTGGTCACATTGTGAGCCAAGTTTGCATGTGGTGGTGTCAACAGATCCCACAATTCCTCTGGCTGGTGCTGTCAGCAAGCATCTGGTGCATGTTTGCGCCATGCTGTTTGAATTGTGTGACACATGCACAGTGTGTATGGCCTGACAGGCCCCTGTGCTGTTTGATAATTGTTGATAGAAGTGCATGACGTTGTGTACATTCAACTAGTGGCTGTTACTAAACTGACTGCTGGGTTGCAGGATGATCAAGTTGGGTCTCAGCATTGATGAGGATGATGTAGTTGGTGAGGATGCAGATGAGGACTTGCCACCTCTGGAAGAGAATGTAGATGAGGGCAGCAGAATGGAGGAGGTGGACTAAGCATCAGCTTTGCATTTCTTTTTGCAGCCAGAAGTGTTAGGTTATTGTAGCTGAGTCATGATTCAGCTTCCCACAGACCCTGAAGACACTGTTTGCAGTGCTTTGTTGTGTCTTACATTGTCATGCTCAGTAGGGCAGCATGCCGCTTTTAGTAGTATGTACAGTAGACCACCACTGAGAAGGAATGCTCCTTGTAGCATCAAAATTAAGCTCAGACATAGCAAAAGTGTAATACGATAGCAGGACAGCTCCTACATTCTTTAGTCCTGCTAGTAAGCAGAAATGTGGTTAGTCTCTGGAGTTCTGTGATGTACTGCATAAAGTCGTGTGATGTACTGCACAAAGTCAATCAGTGAGGTAGTGCACCAGCCAGCGGCAATCAGTGTGTGGGGCTTGACTTGTGCCTGCAGTGCTCAGCATGCATATGGGTTTGATTGCTGCATTGCGAGGTTGGCTTCTTCAGCACGGCTACGCTCAAGTCAAGGAGATGAGACAGAATGTTGGCTCATAACGCATGTGTGAGTGCGTGTTTCCGAATTTGAAATGACCAGGCCCAAAGCTGTGCCTTGCACGCGCATGTTTGGCATAGAGAGATGACCAGCTTGTCGCACTCCGCTGAAAGCTTCATCGTCGGCCTTGAGAAAGCAGAAGCGGATCTGAAAGCTGTGACCCACAGGCTGGAGGAGGGCTTTGAGCAGCAATATGGTCGGCATCAGGTTAGACCCTTGCTGTACTCTGTCGCTTGCGTACAGCGTTAAAGTTGGGGTCTTGATGCCATCAGGTCAATCCTTTCGACCTTTTCCAACGCATCAGGAGGCTTGAAAGGTAACAGATCGCCTTGCTTTCTACACGTCAAGCTAGCAAAAGCTGCCTGCAGTTACTTATCCTTGCTGGACATGCAGACAATTGCCAGACGTGCAGAAAAAATGTCGCCTTGTGCTCACTACCAAGCAGGTATGGTCTTGCTCAACTGACTGCATTGTGCTTCAGGCCTGACTGTATACAGCAAGTCAGCTATATTCAAACTGCACAGGAGCTGATAGACTCTGCAAAAAGCCAGCTTATTGGCAACTGCAAAGCACTTGAAAGCCTTGAGCACAAATCAGGCCACCTGCTGCCCAAGAACACAGACACCTTTCAGGCTTTTACGGCAGCTGTAGCAGAGTGGGACAGCAGCCTTGGTCTTCCGCAACAAATTGGTGAGCTTGCATTTAGAATCTTGCATGGTATACACATCATGCAACAGGTTTCAAGGGCCAGAACATCCACAACTACATATGCTTGGTGGTATGCAGGTACACAACAAACAAACCTTAATCAAGCTCTGCTCAACAGCGTACTGGAAGTAACGTAAAGAACAATCAATCTGCAAAATGTTTCAAAGCATCACAGCAAACGCCTTACAGTGCAATAAAGTATCTGTAACAGGCCAGGGAGTGCAATTTCAGCAATACTTTTTGCGCTCATCACTGGATGCATAATTAGCTATGCACCTTTTCTGAGTAATAAATTGAAATATAGTGACATCCTAAACCAAGCTTGCGATCAAACAACAGCCACAAGCTTACGAAACACCACATTATACAAACCAAATTACCAATTGATAACTATGATAAGGGCTGATTTGCGTGCATCAAACAATCAACTCAGGTATACAGAGCTGGCTGGGCACCTTGCTGCTTTGCAAGCAGACGCACCTGCAGCTCAGATGCACACAAGTAAGCATCTGCTCAAGAGCAGCAGGCATGGCACACAGCAGCAGCATGAAGTTGACTTTCACTCAAGTTGTTGGTAAGGCGTTAGCAGAGCTGTGAGCTCATACAGCAAACTAGACTACTGGTGTGGCCCAATTTGCAGCTGCTTTGAAATGAGACAGTACCTGGGCCTGTGTCTCGCGTCTAATCTGCTGATGGACTGCCACAGGTTTGGCATCAAGCCTTTGCTGCAGTGCCAAACGCCGAGTCAAGCTGGTGCTGCGGTCAGTACCTCTGCCAGATGCCACTGGCTCTGCCTGAGCGCACAAGAGAGGAATGTAAGCTAAAGTGAAGTTGGCACCCTGCCATGCTTCACACTAGTGAATGCTTCGTGCCCTGGCTTCGAGCACATCATCAATCAAGGAAATACAGTGTTGGCTTGCTTGACACAAAACTACAGTGTAGTCACTAAAAGCAAAATCCAAACAACCCTTCATGAACAAACAAGGGCTTTACATGTTGCCAGCTTGCTATCGCACACACCCTACTAGCCTCTATGGTAGCGTGTCACAAATTTTCACCTGCATTGGGAAGCTATGTTGCCTTGCTGATCGTGTAGTCTGTGCCCTAGAGGGCTGCTTGAACCTGCCAGCTGTGACAGCTGCTGTATGCAACCAAGGCGCTCTGGAAGACTGAGGAGTTGGCAACAAGGAAGAGCGCTGCGTTCTGTATGTGACAGGCAGTTCATCCGGGTCCAGCGCCTTCTGACTCACTGTAGACTGGTTTGCCCAAACAGAAGACCTTGGTCTGCTTATTATTGCTGAAACACACACAAATTGAACAGCTTTGCCGAATTTCAGCAACATTGTAAAAGTCATACTATACATGCGTTAATGCCAACCAGCCTTGCAGCGTCCAAAGTATGAAGTAATGTAAGGGTGTGTCTGACTGATGCATGCATGCATAAAGTAATACACAAAAGCTGATGGCCCTAGATGGGTCATTGCATCAGCAGCCTGTCAACTCATCCTGGCAACTCAGGAGATGAGCAACATGCCTACCGCCACCACATTCAAAGGGGCAGCGGCCAGTTCTGGACCACAGCTTCTGACTTGCATTGGACAAGTCAGTCTACTATCTGGACATGCATCCTACACACCCACCAGCAGGGGGGTGTCTGTTTGCAGGTGCGTCAGGAGCTTTGCCAGAACTGACATTGTGCTCCTTGGCTATCTGAAAGGGAGCAGCCAATGAGTGACCTGCAGGCCGATCCCTAGCACTATGTGATCCATCTGCCGCTGAGCTGTCAGCATCATTTGAGGGCCCCTGGTGCTGTCCGTCTGTCACCTACAGCACTTCCCCAATGTGCGCTATGAAGTATAGTAAAGGTCTGAAGGTGATAGTATTGTGCCTGCTGCACAGCTTGTGCATGGTGCAGGTGACACAAGACAGTGCAAAATCAGGCTGATGTTTTATGTGCATCATGTGGCCAGCATCAACATGGTGCAGGAAGCCTAGTGTGTGGAGTCTTGCCAGACAGCCGCAACATGCAATTGATGACAGCGCAACAGCGATGGCATGCCATGGCACGTAATATGATGCTGGTTTGTTGCAGTTCTGTCTCTTGCTCTAAGACCACAGGAGGGTCATCCTACAGCGGTCCTATTTTAGACAGCTGATATGCACTCACTCTGCCATGGAATGTCTGCAGCCCTTTCCTATGCCTATCGGCTCGCAAAGCTGCCAAGCCCAATGATGGCACATGTGGTCTCCCACTTCCGACTGCCTTGCAAACTACAGCTGTGCTGCGTGAGGTAGCTGTGCACGCCCCCTCCACAGCTGTGGCAGAGGTGGCAGCAGCAGTGGACGGCTCAGCATCCATGGCTGTGGCACCTAAAGGCTGGGCAATGGGCTCTGACGCATGGCGGGAAGAATGGGGATTGATAGAAGTATTCCAGCCAGCTGGAGGGGAGTCATGTGGTTGGCCAAGGAATGCAGCTTGACGCAGCATGTTCCTTGGACTAGCATGACGCGTATGAGCCAGTTCACTTGACACCTGCAGTAACCAGCACACAGCTTGTGGCATGAAACAGGATGAGACACGAGAGGCATCCAGCATCACTTCAACTGCATGCTCTGACAGTGTGTAACTTTTGAAACATGAGTACAAGGTGGTGGTGCTGGACGCACACAAACAACAGATGTTGTTGAGACAGCTGCACCTGAAACCTGCATTTCAGGCTTTGCATACGACCATGAGCATGCAGGGCAAGATGCAGACTGCATCAGCGCATGTCTACTATGCTGCAGGAATGTGCAGACATCTGCATATAAACAGTGATGATTTTACCCACAAAATGCAGTGATGCAATTGTGCAAGAATGCATGCCACTGCATGCAAAGATAGTGCATCATGCAGCAACAATCACACTGGGTTGAAGGCCATCTGACGGCATGCACTGCACAAGGACCTGTCTATCCACTCACTCTGAATCTCACCTGATGATCTTGGGCTGGCAGACCCTTCACACTGACCCCTGTAGCCCCCATGGGGTGTCTACTCCCTGCTGTTGCATCTGGCCATGAGGCCATCATGTCACTGTCTATGCTGCCACCAGCTGCACTGGCTAAAAACCTGATTCTGCCTGCTGGACTCCCTGATGCAGAAGAGCTAGCCAGCTGTATATCATCTGCACCCCCAACTGCAAAAATGTCTGCTTGCCTGGCATATGTAGTGCTAAGGGCTGACTGAGACACTGGCTTGCCATGGCATTCCTTGCTGCTGCAGACCTGTCTCACGCTGCTGCCAGGCTCAGATGCATCGTCACGTGCCTGCGCCAAGTTTTCTGCTGCTTCATGCGGCAGATTGATGTTGCCAGAGTCAGTGTCAGTGGCTGGCTGCAGCTGCATGCTGAAAGACAATGGCTGACTCTGCTGCTGCTGCTGCTGCTGCTGCTTGAGTTGCCATGAGAGAGGTGTTACAGCTTCAGCAGTGTCCTGCAGCCACTGCAGCCTGTACCAGGAACAGAAATGGTCACATGCCTTGTTTGCACAGAGCGCTGAAGCATGTCACTGACCAAGCACTCCTCATACTGATTTAGTGCTTGCTATTAACACACAGCACGTTAGAAGATTGGCTTGAGAGCTGACCCATCTCTATGGCCAAAAGCAACATGAACTTACAGATTTTGAGGCAACTAGGCTTGCCCAACAGCCAATTAGGACCAGGCAAACAACAAGAAATGAGAATTGAACCTACTTATGTCTTGTCCGCGGTGTCACATGCACACTCTTCTTCTCACGTACAGGCCTGACGCTCTCCTCAGACTGCTCATTGTCAATGTCTGTCTGAGTGCGCACTGCACCCCACACGTGGCCCTCTGCTGAGTCAGCAGCTTCCAGGTCTGGCCCTAGTGACTGTCCTACAGTATTGTCATCTGAAGCCATCAAGCGGCTGCTTCCCTGCATTCCTCTGCCTGTCGACCAACTTGTCCCTTGCATGCTTCCAGCTGACGTCTGACCTGCTGCAAGTGTGTCTGAAGCCAATGAGCAGATAGCTCCTTTTGGTTCTGCATGCAATGCTGGCTCCTCAGCTGGCAATGTCATATTGGCTGACTGAGATGGCGCATCAACATGACCATCGGCTGATGATTGAGACCTAACTACTGCTGCTGGCTGAGCATCAACAGGAAGCTCTGAAATCAATGACTGGGTGATCAAAGGCAGCACCCCAGTGCCAAATCTGATGCGAGGCTTGGGCAGAACAACGCTACCAGAGGGAGTTGCTAGGCTGCTGTCAGATTGCACCATCTGCTCAACCTGTTGCAAGCAGGCAAGCATGAGAAGATTGTAGTGTAATGCTGACTCTGCAAACGGAGCTTCATACTATGCGTCCAGTCAAGAGTGCTTCTGTCCCTCTAACCAGAAGCTGGTGGTTGTGACAGTGCACATGACATGTGTCTGTGTGTGGTCACAATGCGTGATCACAGTGCGTTGTCACAGTGTGTGGTCAGGCACATTGCAAAGAAAGAAGATGGTGCCGCAACAGGGCCTGTTTTTTGGAGACAATTGTGCTGCACCTGTCTTATGTTTTCTTCAGAGGTCTGCGTTCCTTCTTGCCTGTCAGCGAGACCATCTAGCATGGATGGCTGTGAGGTCAGTGGCATCATGGACTCAGTCATCAGCCTGCACACAGGCTGCATTCCATTTTTTTGTTTTATAACAAAAAGCACAAAGAAAAGTATTTTGTTTGTGAGGGGTTGCCACAAGGGCTGGCTTGAGGTCGCATGACAGTCATATTTGCATGTACAGCCTATTTAGCCCTCTGCCTGTGGCAGAACCTTGAGCATAACAATTTTGACATCCCCAATATGTCATGAAGCTCCTGACTTGCTTCTGAACAGCCCATGTTAGGTGAACATCATGTATGGCAGACCCAGTTTGTGTTACCATGTAGCAGAAAAACTGTGACAGCAGAGTTTGACATGCAAGAAGCTACTGTGTATGACAGCAGTTTGACAGTGAGCGCAGCAGCTTGACAAGCAGCAGCAAGTGTAACGGATTGTGGATGCGACATGCAGGCAGTGTGCCTTCCAAGTCTTACTTGCTCCTGACATGGCGTTCTCTGTCTTTGATACGCTCATGCATGTGGACAAACTTGGCTCGCCAGCCCCTCTCATCCTTGAACACAGCCTCCATCACCTTCTTGCGTCTGCATGGTCACAAACATAACGGCAGGTAATCCCGGTCGTGATGATTAGGCAAAGAGATGCAAGTGTTGCATGATAGGTAATGCCGCATGGGGATTGACCCCATGCTGCAGGGCAAGGACAGGTGCATGCTGCAAGCATGATGCACAGGCAGCTGTTTGGCTGCAGCTAGCACTGCTTGATAAACAGTGCACATGCACACCTGTCTCACCAGGTTGCAGGTGGTGTAGACTTGCAGGCAGAAGCTGCTGTGCATGATGAATGCGGATGTAATGCAAACATCAATGTAATGCTTCTTGTGCATTGGCAGACATTCACACAGACAGATGCATGAGCCACCTGTAGGCCCTAGCCATAAGGGCAATGTTATAGGCAGTCGTGCCATTGCTCCTGGTATGACTGCCTTCCTTCAGATCTTGACTGTCTCTGCTCATTATGTCAATGAAGTCAGTGAAGCCTATACCACTTGAGCCATGGTACCTAACACTATCAAGCACTGTAGCCACAGCTTGCAGTGACACATGATCGCCCAGGGACTGCAGACCAGCAGATAAGCTCCGCATCAACGCAGGACTGTTCGTAGGCAAACTCTTGACGATGATGGTGTGATGGCACGATGATACCTTGAAGACATCCCTGAGCTCCTCAGTTGTGATAGTTCCAGTGCTATTGGTGTCAATGATATCAAAGCACTCTCGCAGAGCCTCCAGCTGTTTCCTGTCTAGCCTAGGTCTGACTGGTTTACCATGCTTTCGGAGCCACGAACTTATGGTGTCCAAATGCACGAGATTGACGACGGGCGGTTGCGTATTGCCCGCCGGGCGTGCCATGCTTGCCAAGAGCCACAAAGCTCAGGCTTTCAGCATCGATATGACAGTAGCAGAAAAAGGTCAGCAAAAGAGCTTTCTGGAACAATACCGCTGCAGCTGCAGGCCAAATGCAGCATTATCATTGCTATCAGACTCGAAAGACACAAATGTAGCATCGTTGGTTTGCTGCGGTCTGAAGAAGGTGCAGACTGCCCAGGCGTACCGAGCCATACTGCATTTGCAATTCCAAGAAATGTTGAGCCGCAAAAGCGGACATCGCAGAAGCAAATAGAAACTGCGCCAGCAGCACTCAAGCTATTGCGCCGACGCCTGTTGTCAACCAATGCCAGCGTTGGTCCATCATTGCCTGGGCTTCTAAATGCCGTAACGTCTCCAGTCAAACAGGGGCGACACCGTACAAATCAAATTCACACATACACACACACGTTCACAAAGCCATCTCAACTTGACCGCAGCATATGACTCTTCAGCTGCATCTGCTTGACAGCATGCTGCCGTGAAGCACAGATGTTCAATAAGGGAACCCTGTACACATAAATACATGCAACAGCGCTGCATGTAAACAAAATTCTTCTCGATAGCTGTCCAGATCAGGAAGCAGATTTATGCAGCGTTTTCAAACACATTGTCTAGACAGATCTGCACAGCATAGCAAAAATGCCTGTTGAGCAATCAGACACGACAACATCTGATGGCACTGCACCATCCTGACAAACATTTCACTCTGTCACCAGGCTCTGCAAGTCAGCGCATCCTTGGGACCGGGTGTCTGAACTCCAATCAATTGTGGAAACAATTCACACTCACAGTTGCTTGGCACCTCTCACACTCCCTTTCTGCCTATGCAAAGCTTCTGAATGCCTTTGCACAGCAGTCAGATTGTTCTTGATTTCATTCTCTACCCTGTTTTGAATCAAGCGGATTGGAAGCCAGACCTGGAAAACAGGTCATAGATTCAACAGGAAATACCCATCGCATCTCTAAATGTGCAGTTCTGGATGTGAGTCAGCTTCAGCTGTGTTTTAAAGCAATGAACCAACCAGAATAGGCACGCTCTGATCAACATGCACATTAGGTGACAAGCTTTGTGCATTGACCTGCACTTGGGCACTGTGCAGTACAGATGCGCAATCGATCCACAATGGCAGTTCTCAAAGACAGCATGCATGAGCCATACCTGCGGTCTTACAAACAATGCATATGACAGTCTGCAGGAGTTGGGCCCCTGAGAGCCTTGCTGCATACGCCAAATGCCTCTGAAAGCCTGCACATCAGAGCAGTGTGTGAGTTTACAGACAGAATCTTGGCTGTTCTGGATGGCAGTGGAATTGCATGTTTATGCATCCAGCCTCAACCTCAAATTGCTGCTCCAGACCATGCAAGGTCTGGCCAGGCTGGCCATTGCAGCTGGACACAAGTTATGTCCATACACAGGTCCTGTGGTTTTGCACGTGCATTTATAAGTTTGCGTGAAGAATGCTGCTGATCTGCAAGGGGCATGGAACAGGAACAGTGTTTATTCCTGCAGAACCTAGGGAATATCTCTACTGTCCTGCAAAACCAGACATAGCCGACAACATGCACATAACAAGGGGAAGCTGTCTATAAAGGACAGGTGTGCTAAGAGATACTGCAGAGCAATCTGCTCTTGAACGTCACCACTTTGTTGCAGACTGCGTGACTAATGTGTGGGATGATCTGGGTCACACCTGAAAATCCCCCTCCACAAGACTGAAGCACACATCTTTGCATGGGCCAACACATGGTGGTGCCCTAGGCAGAGGGTAAAGCCTCTCCTCGGCCATAGCACTGCCACTGCTTCTGCTGCCATCGTGATTGCTGCAGAGCCTCTGTGGAGTGCCATCGCCGTGCTCTTGAATGTCTAGCACCACCCTAGCTCTGAACTTGGCACCAAACGCTACATCTTGCTCACCCACTTGGAGAAGTGTTGCGCCCTGGGCCTTTCTGGAGAGGCATCTGTTTTCCGTCAGGCCTGCAGAAAGTTGACCCTCATTGCTGTGAAGCTAGGAGGCCAGACAGTCAGGTATGCGTGCATTGCAAGATGTGCACATATCAGCCTTCACTAGCGCTCCAAGCTGTCAGTCAAACAATGTCCTCAATGAAAATTTGGGACATCGCACCAGGAATGAAGTTTCCTAGTCCTTCGTAGTCTGTCAGAGCTCCCCACACAACATCTATTGGAGCTGCTATCTGAACAGCCGCATATAATCGTCTGCTGTTTCTTGCAGCTCTCTCTACAGTCACATCAACTGACTGTGCTCCACCAGTCCCGTTGCCTACTGTACAACATATATAGTCTTAGAGGCGAACAACGCGTCACAGCACAATTTTCGAACGTCAGTAAGCATCAATACCTGAAGCTGCGTTCCAGAAGGCGGTAGTCCTGCCTGGAAGATACCTTTGCCTGGCTTTCAAGCACAGAGACCTTACAGGGTTGATTGAAGGTCGCTGCGACAACACACGAGTGCAGCGAGGGTGCTGTTCACTGCTGGAGAGTTGCTCAAATCGATAGAATGGAGTTTGAGGGCCAAGAGCGCAAGCCGATATCGCGTTTGTCGCTTTCAGATCAAGCATAGCACTCTTGACATCCACCTGTGCGGACACCCAGGTTGCAGACAGCTGGACCCGGCGACAATCTGTTGCCGCACGAGATGCAAGCACGCTTTCTGTTCAAGAGATGACACCGCAACTCTGCGACTTTAGGCACTACGTTGACCAACTGAGAAGATGAAGCGTCGGCCATTGAGGATCAGATCCTTACTCATTGACAAGACTAGCTTCGAGGCTGTATGCAGCATCCCTGCTGTGAAGCTTCTCTCTGTTGAGTTGTTGCTTCGATACTGCCTCCCTCTCTCCGACCCTAAGCATTTCTTCCTGGCAAGAGTCTTCGTTGTGCCGGGGCAGCTCAACTAGCACCACCTTTAGGTGTAGCAGCTGGTAAGCTTATCCATATGGTATGGCACTACCTATCCATGCATGTACCTTTCGCTTGCTTGGATTCGAATCTTCAAACGGGCAGTACGTCACAATGAGCAAGATTACACCTTGGACTATCCCAGAGTGCAAGATCAACGTGAGTGTGATATCGCCATAAGATCTGACCATCTGTTCCTAATGATGATAGTGATATGGAATGCTCAAGAGATGAACTAAAGCCAAGTCAGTGCCTACTCCTAGTTTGCTACCATTACAAGTGTAGCTTGCTCATCTGTGTGGTAGTCATGCTTCTGCCACAACTGAACACAGTTCATGCATATGCTCGACCAAGCATTGAAGCTGTCTCAACTTCACTGGTTTCCACTGCCATTTGTGATTGGAATTTCTGCTTGGTAGAAAGCTTCATCTTGTGTTTTCTGAGGGCCTGCAATGTACCCAGCTGCTCCATCGCTTTCCAGATATCGAGCCACCTCCTTTGCCATGGTGTAGCCATACTCTACACACTTACCCAGTGCAACTCCTGCAGTGGTCACCCCACACATCAGTTTACCCGGCATGAATCATGTCGCTGAGCACACTTTCCTAGTATCTAACCACCTTGGTTGAGTTGCACTCACATCCATCTGTGCCTTTGCAGAATGTCTGAAGAGTAACAGCTGACTCCACTGCCAGATCAATAAACAAATAAAAGAACAGTGATGATTGAAATCCACTGCAGTTTGGCATACACTAGGTGGTCGCTGCAAAGTCTGAATTTGCACGTACAAGTAACAGAGAGCAAGGTTGAGACATGTGCTATGCTATGGCAGCATGAGCATTAGTAGCATTAAACATATTGATTGATTGATTGCATGCAAACTACTTTGATCTCACAACATCTTGCATGAAGCAAGCTTACCAGAGACATAGTTGCCGCCAAGGTAGAAGCCGCTCCAGCCTTGCTCCACCAAATCCTCTTTCAGTTCCTGCATGCATTCAAGGGCTGAGTCCTGAGCTGCTCACTCTCCCCCAGCAGCGCTGCGCTATTCAACATGACCGTGGGGCAATGGATCTGGCTTGCCACATGATCTTTGCCACATGTAATCACGTGTTTCTTATGTCAATGAACTCAAGGACTTGCAAGTCTACAAGCAGCTGATGATCTATCTAACAGCGCTGCACAGAGTTGCACAAGAGTCAAGGCTAGCAGAAGCTTACACAAGAAACAAGAGCTGGAGGAGACAGCAGATACATGTGTTGCACATACATGCTGCTCATCCACGTACCCTCACAGCAGTGTCAGTGCACTTGCATCATGCCCAGCCAACAGCAATATTGACATTAATGGCATTGCACTCATGGCATACCCAACACACAGTAGGCTGTAGCATGCAGCAGTGCCAGGTCAGCGCCTACCTGGACGTCATCCAGGTGGTGAATGTTGAATTGGGGGATGGCTCTGCGCCAAACTGTGACATCGATGGTCTTGGGGGCCGGGGCATCAGGCTTCACCAGCATCACTCTCAGATCCTTGTCAACCTACAAATACACAAACTGACTAACTCACGCCTGTGCTTTCAAGCCAGGATGTCTGATGAGGCACAAGTGGCTCCACACCCCAGACTGTAAGGTATGAAATGAAATGAAATGAAAACTCACAAGAGGTGTACACCACATGCATGCTTGTGCAGACGACACAACTCCTCTGGCTGGTCTTCAAAATCAGTTGTTGGAAGTGAAGGAGCCATGATATACAAAGGATTTTCGGGCTCAAACTAAAGAAACACAAAGTCAAGGGACAAGGGCAACTGTGCTCAACTCCTTGGTTAGGACTGCTTTGTTTGCAGTGCACGCTCAAGTTAGCATGTACCACAATCCATGAGCAGCTAAGATGCAGAGCGCAAAAAGAGCATGTGAGTAGCCAAGTTTTCAAGCTGATGAAGGCTGTACATGCTGGCACATTTTGAAGCCTAGCTTCAGCTGTTGAGGCACCAGCTGATTGCACACATGCTGACTCTGAAGACAAAAGTCTGTGAGGCCACAGCAGTAGATGAGACTAGTGTGATGAGCAGGACAAACACTTCTTGGGTCTGTCCTATGTGAGAGTAGTGCTGTGAACAAGACAACTCTGTGAACAAGATAGTTTAGGAAGCAAGATCCCTGGGTAGCCGAGTACAATACTTGGCTTATAATTCAACTGACGCCAAAGGGAGTGGTCTTCTCTTTTTGCTTCTAAAAGCAAGATGCTGGAAGCAAGATGGTCACCTGGGAGACCAACTCTTCATGAGGTTGATCCACAATGCCTCTGTTAGTAGCGCCGCCAATGAAGTTGAGCACCAGGTGTTGACCCTTGGGTGCTCTGTTCTCAAAGACTGAGCTGCTGTAGATGGTGCCCAGCGTTGTGATGCCTTGGCTCCTGGGATGCAGCTGACCAAACCCTGAACACACAAACAGTTGTACAATGTGCCTTTTCGGAGGCTCGTACCTGCCAGCGCATGTAGTGGTTGTGAACCATTATACACAAGTCACAACAATATCAAGCTGATGTTGGTGCATGTGTGGCTGAGCAGTGCTTTACGTATTTGTGTCAACCTGCCAAATTCAACTGCAAACACAGTCATTGTGCCGCGTTCAGCCTTGAATGTGATCAGGTGATGAGCTAGCGCAAGTTAATCTCACTGCACCAGGCAATGCATGACACTGCCGCATTGTCACCCAATTGTTTTGCAAGATCCTACTCTCTAAAAAATTCAGACAATCGTCGCTTTTAACAGCCCATGATGGGCATCTATCAAAACAATGACCAAAGAGAAGCTGATTGTCTGCAAGATCACACATGGTACGGCAGCACAATATCAAGCTGAAAGCCTGTCAAGCTGAAAGCATAACAAAGATGCTGCAAGCACCATCCTGCTGCAGGGCCAAACAGTGTACAAGCATTAGCGCTGCACAGCACGAGACTGGCTCATGAAAGAAATACGTTCACAAGCATGACCTAATGTATGCAGCTTAGAGGGTTTGGCCTGCACATACCTAGCTCATCATGAGCCAGAAAGCATAAGAATCATTATAACTACTATTGTCATGTGCAGTGTAAAGTACCTGGTACCTCCCCCTGCTTGTCTTTCCTGTCATCTCTGATAGAGGACATAGGATATGCGAGGGTGACAGCACCAACAGGGGGATAGTCAAAGCCTCTGAGCTTGTCTGCAGCAGCTGTGCAGTGGTCTTGCAGCAGGTCCGCTGCTATGTAGGCTGGCACTGTCAAGGCCACTGATTTGGTCCTGAGCTGCTTCTGGCCATCTGGGGTGTCATACACCAGAGCAAAGGTGTTGTCCTTGTTCTTGCTCACGCTTTGCAGCTTCCAACTCGTCCTGCACAAGGCTGACATGTGTCATCACATGGTTTGCAGACCACTTTTGGAGAGAGGAGTCTCTGTTGACTCTCAAGATGAGTTCTGAAGACAGGACTTTGATCATGTTCAACCATTGCATGATTGCCGATTGCATAGCTGCTGTGTGACAACAGCAAACATTGATGCAAGCTTCTGGAACAGCACCAGTGCATGAAGTACAGGCAATGATGCATCCGTTCATGTGTTCACTACATAAGGTTGCAGGTATGTCTGAGTTATGAGCTTGGCTGCCAACAAGCAAGTAAGCACATCGCAGCAGCATTGCAGTTAGACAATAACAGGCGTGAAAGGGCAGATTGAAGCCAAAAACACAAATCAAGGGGATGAGATGCAGCCGACAGACTCCAAGAAGTACCTTTACAAAGAGGCTCTGTATGCAACTATGCAGCTGTGGCCATCTGTGCAGTCTTGCATTCCCTTGGTAGCAGTATTTATGACCTGGCATTTTGACAAGTGAAAATGGTGGCAGTTTCACAAGAGGCACCAACCTTAGCTTGTTGTGCATCTTGTGTGCAACAGCTTCAGGCAGCATTCTGAGCCCTCCAGTGAAGGATCCCACTGTCTGGCCCTTGGGCTTGGGGGGCAGAGAGGGGTCTCTAGGAGGGCCTGGATTCTTCTTCTTGTCCCTTATCAGCTTTATGGCCCCACCTAGGATTGTGCCTCCTGACTTCTCAAGTGCGACGATCTGCATTGGACATGCACTACGAGTGGACATACTGCAAATTTGTGAGACAACTTTGTAGGTCTACAGTCAGTCAGGCACAATGAAGATGCAAGTGAGAGGTGTGTGCATGACAAGGCCCTGGTCATATGTTGCTGATACAGACGTGCTGTTGCTTACAGAATGATCAGGTGAATGTGGAGGGCAGCTGTCAAGGCCTACGCTCTACTGCCTGGCTTGCAACAATGCACTGCAGAAGTAATCGTGCTGCAGCGGTGCTGCAGGAGTCTGCCATCATTATGGCAGCATGTTACAAAAGGCTTTGCAACGATACCTGCGGGTGGCCGTACAGTGGGACAGCAATGCAAATTGTGTGATGCTGTGAGTGTACTGGTACCTTGCCAAAGGCTGCTTGCATGGAAAGCTTGGATGGGTCTCCAGCATACACGCCTGAGCAGAAGGGCTCAACCAGGCGCTCAAACACCTCCTTACCTAGGTTACGCCGCACAAACTGCTCTACAGACTCCTCTTGATCTGTATGCCACAGCACGCAAGAAAGTCATGACTCAGTTTGCAAGCTCATTAAACAGCGCCTGACTCTGTACCTGTCACAATCGACATTTGTAATGGCTGTACAGAGTGGACTAGCTGTTGGCTTGTACAGGAGAAGCAATCAAGCGTGTGCTGCAACAGAGTGCAACACATGCATCTGTAGCAACCATGTTGTCATGCATGATACATCCATATGTCACAGATGGCTCTGCAGAAGTTTGATGCCCAAGGTATGTCGCCTTCATGTTTCTACTGGGATTATAGAAGGATGGCAAAGGACATATGTGCTCCTATCAGCAGTACAGATGTTGCACAAAGTATGGGCAGGCGAGTGCCAGCAGGGATGAGATGCTGACCTGGCATCTTGGGCCTGAGACCCAGGAGACCCATGCCTGCTCTGAGCTTGCCCCCAATGCTCAGCAAATCAAAGGTCACAACATCAGGTCCAGAGGGTGTGGGGCGCAGCTTCTTCTCCCAAAAAACAAAGCGTGGTGCTGTTGGGTTGCCGTACTGAATGTCATCGGCAATGCCAACATCCACCTGAGATTGACATCAGGTTTTGCGGCATGACTGCAGGTTTAGACCATTTGATTGGTGTTGTGCAGTATATTTGCAACAGTTACATGCGGCTCTGAAACCAGACAAAAGACTTGTAGCACATGCATGCAGACATCTGTGACTGTCACAGTGCAGGATGTGTGCAGAATGACTTCGAACTTACAGCTAGCTTGAGGACAGGATCACTTGGCTGAAAGCTATTCGGTCCAGTTTCATACTGGAAACCATCTGCCTTCTTTGTTGTGATATTGCCTCCTACTCGATCTTGTGCCTCAGTGATGATGACTTTAGCGACTGTACCAGAATGCTCAGACGCAAAAGCCTGTGCCAATGTCAGGCCAGAAATGCCAGCTCCAACGATGACACAGTCGAGAAGTTCACTGTCTGTGTTTGCTGTAGCTTTCGGTCGACGTGAAGCTGTCTGTGCTGGTGCAGCTGACGCAAACAACACAAAAGAGTGCTGACTTTGCCTAACACGCTTTGGCAAAGAGCGTCGTAATTTGTGCAGGTTGGCTGCACTGCCTGCCTGCAGGTAACGTGCCCATGCCTGGCCGGACAGACCTGCAGGTCTGTGCAGACCGCACTGCTGGTTCTGGCTCGAGATGGGTTGACAGCGAAAGTGCGGCATGGCGCTGCTACCGCTGAAACTTGGGAGCGCAAGACTGTCTGCAATTCATTGCTATCCCATCGAATCCGGCAATGCAATGCTCACGTGGCGATTCACGTGCAGCATGTCAAGCCAGACCTGCCATGTCAATCAAATTTGACCTCTAAAGGCATCCATCACAACGGCGTCCTTTACAGTCACAGTGTAAATGGTGATAAGCCAAGCTGTAGATGTTGCACATCTTCTTTCATTGCTGCTGCAATGCTACCAAATCCAGCAAAGCCCAGGATGAAGCTGACAGGAGCTGCAGCACAAGACATAGCAAAAAAGCATAGCACTATAGGTAAGGCAGCCCTGTGGCAATGCCACCATGGGAATGCAACTGCAACAGCAAAAAACATCATTGCAGCGCAGGCGCACCACATAGCGAGCAGCACCCAGCGTTTGCGCAGACTTTGGAACCTATCAACACCTGCATGCAGCATGATTGACTGTGAGGCAGCATCTGCAGATCTTGCACATTGCCATGGCTGTAGCGTATGACCAATTCTGCATCAAGCAGACTAGCATAACGGTACTGAGCTGCGCAACCATCGACATGTGAATGTTGCTGCAAGTGCAAAGTCAGGCTCTCTGCTCATGCAAACTAGGCAGTCTTGCGTGGACATATGCATATGTAATACTCACATTGTTGCATGATGCCTTGGGCTGCTACAAAGAGCTCAGGGTGCTTTCCAATGATTTCGCGAGCAGTTGTGTGCATGTGTCTGCATTCCAGCAAGCATCAGATGACTTTACGGCATCACAAGTTGCTGAGATGCCAGTTGTCATCACACAGACACTCAACTCAGAGGTTGCTCGCTATGGGAACAGAGCTGATCAGCACGTCTCTGCTTTTGGATACATGTATAGAACACCCAGTACCATGTCTGCAATATCCCAGCGGTCAATTTAAAGCTGCAGTGCTTGCCCTCACAGTCTGTGCCCTCATCAAGAAGTCGATTCAGGCCTAGCCTGCAGTTTTGTCAATTGGAGACATCCAAACGCACCTGCCAGTACAGGCTTCCTCAAATTGGCACACAGCTTCAACTCCTAGGTGATCTGAATAAGAACAGCTCTTGTGTGCTCTCTGCATAGTCACTCTTGCCCCAACTGGCTTGCCTGACACCCAAACATAGTCAATGCGACTAGGAGGATCTCCACCTGCGCAGTGTCATAGTTTGCCACAGGGCCTGATTGTGATGCATCAATGACATTGGCAAGACAGCCATACTGCGCGTCTGGCAAGCCGCCAATGCACATGTGTCATTGTGAAATGTACGTGTGCTTTGCACCATGTTGCATTGCAATCAAAGGTGCTGACTTGATGCTGTTTGGCATACTATTGTCCTGTTTATAATTCTTGATCACAAAAAGGATCAAGGTGTGTTATAGTCTCTCCATGCATCCAGCTCTGGAAGCAGTTTGGTGTTTTCAATGCTCAGAACGTATTTGAGAGGAGCACCAGCAGGATGCACTGGACTTTACGCAGTGCTGCTGCTGCCTTGAATAAGACCTGTTTTATTATACACACTGAGCTGCATCAGCTTGCTCAAATGATCAGCACTCAACACTCCAATAAACAAGCTTGCCTGGTTTGGTGAAGGTGTTGTCAGCTGCATTAGCTGTGTAGCCGGGCTGATCTGGATGCTGCTCTAGCCAGCAATCATGCAAGTCAGGCAGCAAGGCTTTAAAGATGTGCATCTCTAGGCTGTCAGGTGGACAGTTCAGGTCTCCTGCTACAACAGTCCCGATGTAACCCTGCATACATGTACAGCCTGATCTTAGCTCCTGCCTTTGGTTGCGCAATGTGAAAAGTCAGGTGAGCATGTTGAGCTGAAGGTCCAGAGTTGTTTGCATGCATGCCTGTGATAAGTCATCACAGCATGTGGCTTAAGCATTGGCACAAGTCTTGCCAGTCACCAACAAATGGGTTGAGGGCACACTGAACGAAAATATCCATTTTTGAATGAACATGCGAATAACTCATGTTCTCATTTTGACAGACAGAATGAACAGGGCTGTGCAATGCACAGCTTTGCAAGGATGTAGTCGAACAGTGGTCATGCACCAAGTCTCTCGTGTGCTTGATGCTGAATATGATATTAATGAGCTAGCCCTGAGGGGATGAGAGGATGAGCTGGCCCTGAGGGGATGAGCTGCCCCTGAGGACTGAGCAGATCTGGAACACACATGTGGCATGTGCAAGGTAAACCATGCAGTTTTGGACACAGTTTAGGTTGTTTAGGTTGCAGATGCTGCACCTGTTGCTGAGCAAGTTGCACCAGGCTTGCAAGCTGCAGCACCTGTGAGATGCGTATGGCTGCATCGGTGTCTGCAGGGATCCTGCATTTGAGGTCCTTAGCTGGCTCTGCAAACAGCGTTCAATACTTGGCTTGGTGACAATCAGCATGTCGAGCTCAAATGTGGCAGAGCGACAGCGTACTTTGCCTTCTAAAGCCAACATAAGCAGACCAGCAATTGCTGAGTGAGCAGCTTGCAATGTGATGTGAATGCCATACAAGATGCTGTACAGAGAAGTTGCCAGGAGCTGCAGGAGTTGTATGCAAGCCAGCAAGCTGGGTGGACATACCATAAAGCGCTGAAGGCTCTTGTGCCACAAAATTAAGGAGAAGGGTTGCACAAAAAAATG
>JAABUP010003188.1_pt1 | contig 29389 bp, 44 predicted proteins | sample 5559201 | NCBI WGS metagenome assembly JAABUP01 (sample SAMN10711887, study PRJNA513373) | rock metagenome | isolation source: Antarctica rocks | place: Antarctica | reverse complement strand
CCTTCAGATCCAACATTGTCATGCCCGTGTCCTCGAAAACTCCGCAGAAGGTGTTCAGCTTTGTGCCGAAGTCCTGCAGACCAGAGGTAAATGCTGTGTCTCAGGCAAACCACTTTAAGTGAGTTTGATTACAATGAGCGTAAGTTTGATCACAACAAGCTTGAGTTTGATTGTAACGAGAGTGAGTTTGGTAGGAATGATAAGAGATGTGAGCGCACTGTGCATGACAGCATTGCTGCTTCTGTCAAGCCTCATATCCGCAGCAACCATATTAAGTCAGGTGCAGAACATTCTGTACGTGCAGTCACACAAGCATGCTGACCTTCTCTTCCTTCTATACAACCTAACTTCAAGGATCAAGCCATCACATAACTCAAGAAGGCAGTGAGATGCAGCACAAGTTGTGAGTCTGTTGCTGGCCTGCCACAAACCAACCCAGGAGCACAGTGTCCAAGCAGGACCAGTATGTAGCAGGATACAATGAGTCAAGGGGCACCTAATGCGCAATGTAGGGTTTCGCCCTACAACAAGTGGTTTACAGTTGCCCATTAGTCTTACCTCAACTTCCTGCTCTACTTTTTGCTTGAGGGTGCGTTCCAGTTTGAGGCGGTCCTTAAGGGAGTCCTGCACCTGCCTGGCCTCTGCCAGCTGATGCTGCCAGGAGCCTGCTTCAGCACGCGCATCAGACAGCTGATTAGCCAGCTCAGCCTTGCTGCTGGCTGCTTCCTCCAGGTCCCTCCTGAAGGCCTCATTCTCCTGCTGCCTCATGCCAATCATCCTGCACACAATGTCTGAGTTGAACTTACAGAAGACTAGGTACAGCAAATCGGCGCACAATTAATCAAGTTCAACAGGAAGCTTAATCCCAATTATCCGCTGTCAGCTGGCTATATCTTGATTGTGCCGCTTCCGCGCGGTAAGTGCAGCTGTTTGACATGCAAAGTGACCCTTAGATGGTTGACCTGCAAATAGCCTTTGATGGCCTGTTCAAGCTGTGTGGGTGCATGCAGTCAACAAAACTGAATGACGTTGCAAGCCAGCCCAAACTCAGGTAAGCACCAGCGCTGATTTGCATGCTTCAATTTGCATATGTCAGCTAGTCCAACTTACCTTTGCATCTGTCTATGCAGGACGTATTGGAGCTGCATTAGGCCTAGCTTACACTGGATCTTGGCGATAGTTCTGGGCTTCTGTCAGAGGCATGGTCTCAAAAGGAGGTCACAGTCTCAAAAGGGGGTGTGTGCCATGTACAGGATCCCTTTGAGGTGAGTCATGACCTGGGCCGTACTGCAGCGGAGTTGTACACAAGGAGTTTGACAGGGCAGCTTGCATCCTCAGAGACCTGCCGCAGCCACTGGACAAGGGGGTGTGTGCCATGTACAGGATCCCTTTGAGGTGAGTCATGACCTGGGCCGTACTGCAGCGGAGTTCTACACAAGGAGTTTGACAGGGCAGCTTGCATCCTCAGAGACCTGCTGCAGCCTTTGGACAAGCTGATGGACCCCTAGAGGGCGGGCAAATTGGACTAGTTGAACACAGGTACTGCAATGCAGTCATCAGCCAAGGTCACAGCTTCTGCTCTCAGCAGGCCATGGCTGGTAACAGCACCCAGCCTCGCTTCAGACAAGGCCGCTCAGCGTTGAACGATGATGAGATAACTGTTTCAGTTGTGTTTTGGAAGAGATGCGCCATCAAGTGATATTGCTCAAGCTGCAAAAGCTTGTGCGAGCCCATGCCTGGTGAATATCAGCGTGACAGTCAGCAGTGCTCATAACAGCTTTGGGGCCATGGGTGCAAGAAACAAATTTTGCTTGGTTGAGAGCACAGGGATTGTATGCAGTACATCCCAATGTATACAGTAGGTCCAGAGATTAGTCTTTGTTTGGCACCCTCCTGGTGTGCAGCAACATTTGATGTGGACCTTTTGTTCATGACTAATGTGGCATTTCCCACTGAAGGCACAGCACAGAACATCAGCACACTAGCATTGGCTATGTATCAGTGACCAAAGGCATCTCCCTCAATTACAAGCCCTGGGTCGTTCAGGTCTTCTGTATGTGTACGTGATAGGGCACAGCACCAAGAGCTGAATTTGGCTGATCGTTCGGTATGAAGGTCATCTAACAGGGTCAAGAGTTGGTGTGGCTCTTCATAAGCTTTTGGACATCACCCTCCCACGATTGTCATTATCGGAGGTATGTATGATGAGTTTCGTCGCAGTGCATAAGACAGACAAGGCGCAGACAATGGCACCCCGCATGTCAATGACCAACTCAATGCACCAGAGCCTCCAAGAGCTAGCAGTCTTAAAATATCGGTGGCAGCTATGGGCTGCTATCAAATCATTGTGGTTGGGATGCCCAGCTGAGATATCTGATGTCACCATCTCGCCTTTCATCTGGTGGCTTAATGATGCCCATGTTCTTGTGCAAGTTATTGTGTGGTGAGGAGCTTTGGAGCTGATTGCGTATGTCCTACAATTGCGTGAAGTGATTGAAAATCATACAACATGGACTGTGGACGCATATGCAGTTTTTGCCTGCTATTTTGGTGTTTTAGCAATTCTGCATGGTCACAGCTCTTGATTCTGCAGTACCTTCAGTCAAAGCTTTCCAGTGCTAGCCTTCAAAGCAGCAGCATATGTACCTGTGTGGGATATGCAGTACAGTCATGCTTGACTTTATGTTAGTCATAAGACTTTGGTTTAGGCACAGCAGATTTTGGATTTCTTCTTCTGTACCGGTTTGGGCCCTATTCCTGTTCATATTGCATCCTCAACAACACGCATCGATGACTGAACTCATCAGCTGCTTGTAATGCTAAAATTGTTCTGCCTGATTTGTTCGTCCTCAACCCTGCAAGCCTTGGCAAGAAGCAGGTGTTTGCGGTTGAGCACATTGATACATATTCTGGATCAGGGTGACATGGAAACTGCATCGTTGTACAGTGAGACAGCTCAGACCAACTAAGTGTATTGGTGTATTTCATTCACAACATATATGTGCTCAACACTGTACTTGCCGTTTTAAACCTGGTTAGACTGACCTAATGGGGAGCTATACGTACATCCAACTTGAATTGTGAAACTGCAAGCTACAGTCATCATATACACAACCTGGCATGTCTACATGCTGTCCTGTATATGCTGTTGCAGCTTTGAATCACACAATGTACGCAGCAAAGGAACATACACAGCAAGCATACATTACAGAGCAATCAATTTATCAGCGACCAAGCCACAAGCGAAACTGGGTCCCACTCCTCTGATTGGCGTGCTGTTGGATCCATGGGTCATTGCAGGCAGTACGTGCCAATAATATGGCTTTGTCCAGGGCCTTACTCAAGGCAAAAAACACACTCAAGAACCTGACAGAATCATCTGATGTTCTTGAAGTAATGAAGGGAAAGGCAGTGTCGTTTTCAAGCAAAGCAATGTGATATCTCTTCTGCTTGGCCAAGTACACTTGCCTAATCACCTGTCTGCAACACACTCTCATATTTTACTTGATGTAACATGATTGCGCTGTGACTTACATTCAACCAGATTTAGCTGACACACTTGTTCTGACATGATTGCAACTCAACCAGATTCAACAAACACAATCATGCAGTGCAGCTTTGTCAGCTATATGGGTTGCCCAGATTTTAGCTCCTTACAATGTGTGCTGCTGGACCAGAGATTGAGAGTAGAGAACATAGCATCGGCCAAGCACATAACACTACACTAGCAAGTTATTAGGGCATCAATATTGACCTTGGTCTTTACAACACAACATGGGTCGACGGCATACCTCTGCGCCTCTATGCTGTGAAGAACAGAGTCCACTTGAGCCAGTTGGTCTGCATGAGAATGGGACTCCTCTGACAGGAGGCAGCAGACCAGCTCCCCCAGGCGCACCAGCTGAACAAACATGGGCCGCAGGGCTTCATCAAGCGGTCCTGACAGCATGTTTATAAAGGGGGAGGCGCTGTAGCGGCCGCTGATGACGGGCCGCTGCAGCAGCATCAGCTCCTGTGCTGCTAGCCTGTCCAGCAAGACCTGCAGTCACCGGCATGAAGCCATGACAACACGCTCTATTGCAGCTCACTTACATGCATGCAGCACAACGCAGCAGGGCATTTTGGCAGACCCCCTTCCGTGCAGACAGGCACTTTGCTGCTACTGTGCAATTGGCATGGATGAGAAGGGTGTGGATCAAAACCTCCTGTGCAGTCAAAACTGTTTTGAGCCTGTTAGCAGCCAACTGCAGAAGCACCTTGCAAGCTTGACTCTATGTGGCTGTGTAGCCAAAGGATGCCTCTCACAGCGTCTCATGCTGTTCCTGATGACTGACAAAGCATGACATTAGCAACTAGGTCAAATAGAGCAGGGCTGACCTGCATGGCCTTGACCAGCTGGTTGACAATGGGAGGCATGACCAGGATGCCACGTTTCCACATCACCGCCTCTGCTATCAATGAAATCTGCACCTGCCCTGCATCACACCACCACATTGACTGAGACGCAATAGACAGCACATGGTGTTCTGCCAAATGCAGTCTGGGTGCAGCATTCAACAGATTTGTCAAACACTTCATTGAATGACCTAGGCTGCCATTATAACTCTCATCACAAGTTGCATCTCTGCATGAGCTTGGGGGATTTTCACAGTCATTGATACGTGAAGAAGCAGTTGCTTTGGGGTGTGTGATGGTGTCTTTTCTGAAGAGAAGCACTGACCAATGGGTCCTGCCACTTTGGCCTCTAGGGCGTCTTCCTCCAGCCGAGATATCCCCCTCAGCTTCTCCTCAGCGCTCTTCTCTAACCCCCCAGGTACTGCCTTCTCCCCATCCTCCTCTTCTGATGTCTGCCTTTGCCTTTCTGCAGGGACCTGCCCTTGGCCCTGCCCTGGTGGCAGCGCAGGCTCAAGCCCCTGCTCCAGATCTGGCCCTGGCCTTTGACCCTGGTGTGGGTGAGAATGCTGCACCTGAGCTTTGTCTCCAGGCTGTATCTGTAGTAGGACAGGCTGTGATCCTGCCCCAGGCAAAGAGTATTGCTGCCTATCAGATGTCCATTGCTGCCCATCGGATGTCCATTGATGCCCATCAGATGTCTGTCGATGCCCATTGGATGTCTGTTGATGCCCATTGGAGGTCTGGTCTTGCCCACTGGACGCTTGAAGCTGCCCATTGGGAGGTTGCATTTGCCCATCGGGTACTTGCAGATGTCCATTGGGTGGTGCAGACTGCCCATAGGATGCAGCAGCAAAGGGGCTGGCGACAGGCTGCTGGTGGTGCAGATTGTTGTTGACCATATCGTGCTGCTCTTGTGACTCCTGTGACTGCTGTTGCTGATGCGGATCTTGCGGTCTTGCAGGCAACTCTTGCTGCAGTTGTTGATGCTGCAGAGAGTGTGAAGGCCTGGTGGTGTGTTGAGGGTGGTGATCAGGGGTGTGGCCAGAGGGGTGGTCTGCAAGCTGAGAGCTGCGCTGGATGGTAAGCTCCACCTGATTCCAAGCGCCTGCATTGTCACTGATTATCTTGAAGAAGACACCATATCTCTTATACCATCTCCTTGCAGAAGCTACCTGAGTCTGTTGTCTATCATGTAAGGATTGTTTGACTGCCAAGCAAATGAGAGTGTCCGCAGAACTCTAGCATACAACAAATCTGTATGGTGACAACAATATGCAGCAATGAGAGGGTATGCTTGAACTGCGTCAAATCAAGACTTCCAGTCTGACTCACATGCCGATTCCAAAACTTTGATGTGCTAAACGCATTCAGATTTAGGGAGGGAGATAAAGGATTCGCATGAGAAGCCGGCATTGTAGGTAGGTTGTGTAGGTTGTACAGTTGTGCCAGGGTAATTGATATCTTAGTCAAAACATCAGTACTAAGTGTATATCATGTCTAAACAGTCTGCACACAAAGGGGCAGCTTGCATTGGTGCATAACCCATTGATGTCACATGGCTTTGCAGACAAGCATGCCTTATTTATGTTCTATTGAACATTTAGTTACCAAGTACTGTTACTGTTACTGTTACTGTAGTTGGTACTGTTACTGTTACTGTTATTGTCGTTGTTGTTGTTGTTATCGTCACTAACATCATTATTATTACTGTTGACAAGTGCAAGCAGCGACGCGAGGGACTGACCTGGAGGAACACGGTTGTCTTGATGTGGCAGCTGGCGAGAAGCGCTGGCGTATCTCATGGCGGCAGATGTGCGCCTGAGCTGCTGCCGTTGACTCCAAGACAGTGCAGAGTTCTGGGAGTGCAGGCCGTTGTGACTGGTGCTGGACTGGTGCCTCTGCATGCTGCTGGCCTCATCACCAGGCCCAGGCTTGTCCAGAGTCCCATTGCTTAGCTTGGCGCTGAAGGCCTTCAGCTCAGGACCTTGATCCTGTGAAGCAATGGGGATTAGCAGGCTGAGGCATGGCGACAAGTTCTACTTTGCAACTTGTAGGCTTGCTGTGCAGTGTACAGTAATATGAGCTTGGCAAACGTGTCAGCCCAAGGTACAGACATGTTAAATGCTGAGTGATGAACGCACAAAGACAAGTTGATTGACTGCTTTGAGGCAAAGCAGGAGTGTGTACCTCAGGCTGATAGCATGAGAGCTTGAGCTCCTCATAGAAGATTTCGTAGTTGCGCTGCATGAGCAAGGTGCTGTCCTTGAAAGCCTGCCCCAGAGTCTCCAAGGAAGCAGATGACACATACCTATATGGCGCTCATCACTCAGCAGCATCACATCATCATGTCATGCATTGTCACATGTTGCACAGCATATCACTGGATTGCCTGGCAAGTACTGCTCACTAAGTACAAGGTGTAATTGCCCAATCAAGGAGGTAATATGACAGCTTACTTTGACAACCTGAGTGGATGATTCTGTAAAACTGGTCACAACAAGTTCTGCTGGTGTGGCTGCCAAGCCACGACCACACAGGACAAAGAAGCAAGGATGACCACACTGAATGTAAGCTAGCATCCTGATTGTCAGCTTGATTGTGTTAAGCCACATGTACAGTTCCAACTGTGGCCACTGCAAACAGAAACATGGCAATGCATGATGCTCTGTCAGCATACAAGATGCAAAGGCGTACCAGGGGAGAATGAGGTCCAGCAGCAATACAACAAGTACGCCAATGGCAATGTCCACCAGCCTGTCGTAGAAGATGTGCACAGTGCCATGGAAGCCTGGCACATTGGGTCTGTATTGGCACAGGATGAGGGAGTAGGCTGTCACCAGCATGAGGAAAACTGCGTACTTGAAGGCGCTCACGGCAGCCAGCGCTGCCACGAAAGTGAACAGGGACACAAAACACATGATGGCGTATGGGTTGCTGGCCACAGGGGATCCGAGCATGACAAGGTACCCTGCAACAGAAAGACAAGGTCGGTCCAGCAATACGTCATGACACCTTATGTTAACATAGGAATGAACAAAAACAAATAAAAAGGATGTGGGGCCATGCTGTTTGCTGCGGTGTATTGATTGCTGGGTAAAGCCAGAACGACACTTGCTACTGTGACTATGACACCACACCAACTTTGAGAGCACCTGATTGCTGCCAAGGCAGCTTGAGCTGCTGCTGAGTGTCATGGCAGACAAGTTCCGGACACCATCCAGACAGCATGGCACAACTGTGTCTGTTGTAGTGCCACCAGGTACAGGGTTTGCAGCCAGGTACACACATCATACAGTGCAGCAAAACCGTACGGATGCCAGTAGAGTTGCAACAAGGAAGAGCAATAGTGCTCAAGCCTTTTGAGCTCCATGGGACAGGAACACCACCATAATATAACTAATAATTTACAGGCGTTCCAGCTAATCATTCCTGCCAGGTACCTAGTAGGTGTGTGCCTAAACCCTAGTCCTGTGAGCCAACATGCACTAACATGAGACACTAATTGCACCCAAGGGGTTTGCGCTGACAGGGCGAGTGCCATAGACGCAATTGTGAGGCAGAAAACCCCTGCCCACTACCCGACACGGCAGCCTGAGAAATCAGCATGTTACCACTGAGGCTTGAACCCATGACCTGCTGTGTCACATCCAGGAACACCACCATGTGCGATCACAACAGACTCAAAACAAACATGACAAGCCAAGCAGGTCAGTTGAGTGCTAGCGGTGAAGAAGTGTGCCATACCATATGTGCCACCAAGGACAGAGGCTGCAATGCGCAGCACTCCTTTGCTGAGGGTGGTGTCAACCTTCTGGGAGCACACAATGATGACTGTGAGGACGAGGTACAGGGGCCGCCAGGCCTGGATGGCCGGCACATCAGCTGATAGGGACAGGCACACCGCCATCACTGCTGATGTGCCAAACCAGAACTTGATGCCGTACTGCAGGTACCGGTTCAGCCTGCAGATGGCAACAACTGTGGCAAAACAGCAGCCTGGTGCGCTAAGGCGTAAGCCTGCGTCTGCTGCATTGCCTACTTGTGTGGTTTGCTGCGCTGTCAGCAGAAAGGTGCAGCACTGCCTCGAGGCTGTTCTGTGTGTGTTATTTTTTGGCAGAGAAAGCAGGCAAAGGCTGCTGTGAGGAAGCAGCAAGTGCCCCCTCACTGCATTGAACTGGTGTCATGCTGACAGTGTCTAGTACAGTGCCAGGTACCAACTCTTTCAATGCATGATTGTGAACATTGTGTGACATTTCACAGCGTATGAGGAATACTAAGTATGGGTACACACTGACCTGAGAGTTCTCCAGAACTGCTTGCGAGAGGAGCACATGTGAGGCAGCCAATGGCGAAAGGCGGCCCACCAGACCATGAAGCTGGCAGAGCCCAGTAGGAACTTGATGAGTGGCCACATCCACGCTGTGTCTTCCTTCACCCTCTGCCAGGCTTTTGCTACCATTCCTATACGCACATAAAAAGATAAATCCTACAGCAAAAAGCATAGGAGTTTTAAATTCGATACTTCCTCCATACATAGTAGCAATCCAACTAAATACTTTAATTCCAGTAGGAACTGCAATAATCATAGTAGCTGCTGTAAAATATGCACGTGTATCAACACAGTCAGCATGATACAATGAGCCATTTTGAATGCACATGCACTTTGTTGTACAGAGAATGGTGAGTTGGATGTCAGAGAAGGCATCTGCATATGGAGAGTAAGTAGCTGAGGACAGCAAAGGCGCATTGGCAGTTGTCTGTGACACAAGACGGTCGTGTGATTCCTGGATGCTCGGCTCGCTGGAGATGACCATTTGCCCGTCATGTTGGCAACAACTGAAGGGATTCAGAATCTGTGCTGCAAGGGTTGTCTGTTTTCCGTATCGAGCAGAATCATGCTACTCGTTTGCAGAGTAACAGCGTATTCTGAGCAGCTGCTTGTCAGGCAGAGACTGTTGGCAACTTGGCAGCGTGACATCTACCCTTTGCGGCAAAGGCACGCCTAGGCATGCATTTGCCTTGGTATGCCTTCGCCTTTCCCTAGGTTTGCCTTTGCCTTACAGTCTACATCTGCCACATATACACATGGTGATGCTGAGCTGTTGCTCCTAAAACTGCAGTTGGGGCATAAGGGAGTTACCTGGCCTTGCTTGGGACTTAGCACTGTTTGTCAACTGTGCAGTGTCAGAGGCGGCAGGGTCTGCTTTAGGTGTGACAGGGAGAGTGTTGTAGCTCGTGCTGGCAAACAGATACCGCTGACTGCCTGTAGGGGAATCACACATGGTTGCATCACATCCTTTAAAACGTAGCATAACACACTTGCTAGCATATGTATCAAGCTATGAGGTTGGCCATGACACATAGTCTCAGAAGGTCAGAAGTTGCAACATTGTCTCACTGTGTTGTAATAATACGCCATGGCGCATAGTCTCAGCAGGCCAGAAGTTGCGACATTGTCCTACTCTGTTGTAACAATACTGTAATTATGAATGCATGCTGGGGTGTGTCTGGTGGAGCTGTCAGACAGACAGAACAGCTTGGTGGTGACACTGTGCAAGCAAGCAGCATCCCACATGCGTGTTACCCACACACATACATGCTGTTCATGCTTACCTTCCAGGATGTTGACAGGCAAAGTTTCTGATGGTCTATGCTGATGTGCAGATCTTTGAAGAAGGCTATGTCGATCTCTGCAAGCAATCTGGTATTGTGTTCCCAGCAGAAGACAACAGACTTAGCTTTAGCCACATACGAAGATCTGTTGGCCATGCCTGAGGCTTCAGAGCAACTGCAGCTGGTGAGTCATCATCACTTCCTTGACATCAGTCTGCATTTGCATTCGTCGCCGCTCTGATTTTGACTCACTTCTGCTGGTTGCAGACGCAAGCGAGTGCCTGTTCATAATTCAGCTGTCAAAGCCCATTTCTCAGAAGCCATTTAAGCAGCATTGAGAACGCCTTCAGCACAGCAACTACCACAAACAGTTAGCAGGAGACATGCAGATGAATTCACAAGATGACAGTGGCAATCTTGCATGTTCTGGACAGTGCAGAAAAGTTGGATTGTGTTCTGTTCATCAACAATGTATCATGCAGCAATGCGCGTTGCTGCATGCAGTTTGCTGTGCAGCCTGCATCAACTGCATGTATCAGCTTTTATGTGTGCATGTTGTGCTGTATTTGTGCACACATACTGGGCGCCTGTACAAATCTGCTTTCCATTGGGCCAGTACCTTGGGATTCTGTGTTATTTGTGTATCCACAATTGAACTTTGAATCAGAGTTTTTGGATTAGTTTTGGTATTGGTAGATGCGAGACTATCATTCGGATCTTAATTTTCAGGGGGAAAGGCTGACATTCTGCCGGACCAGCCGCGCTGCTGCCGGCACGAAGCACCCATGCGAGTAGCAGGCTTGCAAGACCTGCCCTTGAAGTTCAAGGACTCTGAATGCCTCGGCGAATGCTCACCAATCCCCCGTATGTTGGGATTGAAATTAATTTGGCAAAGCAGAAGGTTTGCATTCTGCCGGACCAGCCGCGCTGCTGCCGGCACGAAGCACCCATGCGAGTAGCAGGTTTGCAAGTCCTGCCCTTGAAGCCAGTTCAAGGACTCTGAGTGCCTCGGCGAATGCATGCCATTGAGAAAAATTATTGGGTCCAATTTAAATTCGCCTTTTTGATCATCCACACTTGCTCGCGGCCAGACGCGAGTATGGGACAGGATTAGGGTTGAGGGTTTAGGAATCAGGTCAACTAGCAGTTTGCTAGTATTGGCGCTCTTGCTGAGAAACTGCGCGCTGCGGCCTGCGCTTTGGTGGAAGCCTCTAGCAAGTAGTCATTGAGACGTGCAAGACACTGAACAGACAGCAGTGCGCGTGTCTTTCGCCGGCCAAGTCAAACATCTCGACGCTACCATCGACGCAGTGCCGTAGGCGTTAAGCAAAGCATTTCGTGTGAAGTGTTGGCTGTGTACAAGTTGCACCCATGCAGTGTAGCCCAAAGTGAGCACAAGAACTGTTTCAGACGCGAAACTGTGGTGTACTAGACAACAGTCGCCGTGCACAGAATTGCAAAATGCTGGGTTGTGTTTTGCCTACCACGTCAAATCGGTCCTCCTCACCCGTAGTTTGTGCGTACAGAGCACAATCTCGTTTGATGGACAACACCAGAAGGATTTTTCCTGAGGTACAACGTGTGCCGTGTGTGCTGCAAAGTATTCAGTACACGTAGCTTCACACTTTGTCTGTCAGAAGGTTACCTGAAGTTCAGGGATAAGACTGTTCACTGGCTGTACATCGTCCAATGATAGTGCACTTGCTTGAATAAAATGTGGGCATTTGTGAATCGCTTCACACTGAGTTTAATGTCTGAATGTGAGTCACAATAAAAGATAAGTCAAGCAAGAAACAGTTTGTGGTTAGATTGAAAGCCTGGCAGCAGGTAATGAAACATCTGCAACACAACTTACCAGACTGAGGGCAACAATGACACACTATAATGTTGAACTCTAAGTACAACTGCCAAAAGGAAGCTATACTATTGTGACAAGATTGACTTATATATACACTCAATGACTGTGACCCTGACAACGGCAGGCACACAGTGGCAATACTGCATGTACGCTGATTAATACTAGATATCATTACACGCAACATCTAGAGAGGGAATACGCTACTTTAGCATCATGCATTTCTAGACTGGCATGGTCTATAGCTATGAGCCTTGCACCTCTATTGGCAACACTGGTGAGGGCTCATCCATAGATGAAAATGATGCTGATGCCCCATTGCTTTTGAAGCCACCTTCTCTGGTCAGCACCAACCCATCCGACTTTGCCCCACCAGGTGCATCTACAACAACAGTGTCATCCTCCCCGAATTCACCCCGTAGCAGTGCCTTAGCTAGGGCTGTTTCAAGCTCACGCTGGACTGCCCTCTTCACAGGTCTGGCACCATAGACTGGGTCGTAACCCTTCTCCTGCAAGAACATCAGCCTGTTTTAACACACAATGAAAACTTGTTCAGCATGCACAAGTTTGCATTAGACAAATCCAAGGATGAAGCAGGCAAGCTGCGCAAGCTTCTATGTGCCTGCTCAGCTGCTGACGCTAAATTCATCACAGCAAGATTACTGACTACACATGTGATGCTCATTGGTGCATGTGACCATGAATGGCCAGGGGTAGATGCAAAGACATGCAGCAATGGCCCAAGAGCACTGTACCGCTAGGAACTCAATGGCAGGTTCCAACAGCTTCATCTTCATTTTCTTGGCTGTCAAGCGTTCCTCCACACGCTTGGCTTGTAACCTGACAATACGCTTGATATCTGCCCTGTTCAGAGGGTTGAAGACTGTGAACTCATCTATTCTGTTGATGAATTCTGGTCGGAAATGTGAGCGGACCTGCATAACACCAACCATCAACACTTTGAAGTAGACAGACAGCGTTTGGTATGCTGAGGTATGCCAAGTAGGCCATGTGACTCGAGTGGGCAGAGTCAAGCAGATGCAAGCACTGTGCATGACTAAGTCTACACTTTCAAGGCATGAATAGTAGTGTAGGTTGCAGGATTTGACATGCATTGCAAGCATACGTGACCTGAGAGGTGCATGATTCAGACTAGAAAATGACTAGCCAAAAAAGCTGCTGCAGCTCTGCTCATTGCTTGTGAACTTGCTTCCAAACCAGCAGAACCAGCAAGACAGAAAATGATACCTGTGACATGACCATGTCCTTCACTCCTTCAGGGTCCTTCTGCATGCCATCAACAATGTACTGGGAGCCCATGTTGGAGGTCATGATCAGGATTGCATTTTTGAAGGACACTTTGCGACCTTGGCTGTCTGTCACATGGCCATCATCCAGGATTTGTAGCAGGATGTTAAACACATCTGCATGTGCCTTCTCTACTTCATCAAACAGGATGACTGCATAGGGCCGCCGCCTGCAGCGCATCCAAGCAGATGCATCAGCTGAGCAAGTGGGACAGCATTTGGTATCTGCTCTCCATCGACAGTGCAAACCAAATGCTTACTTTGTGCACTTTGACTAGCATTGCTCACTCACAACTGGTTTGCAGCTCATGCGACTTTTGACTTTTGGATCTGTCAGTGATTGCAGGATGCCTCTTAAGCAGAAAACTATCGGTGGACTTGCACGGCACTCAAGTGCTCTGCAGTTCTAAAGCAGGGCGTCAAGCTGTTGCAGACACCTTCATCATGTACATGCAGCATTGCAACATTGCTGGCAGCAAGAAGAAGTGATTGCTATACCTGACATGCTCTGTCAGCTGACCCCCTTCTTCGTAGCCCACATAGCCCGGAGGGGCTCCCACTAACCGGCTGACAGAGTGCTTTTCCATGTACTCTGACATGTCTATCCGCACCATTGCATCCTGCACAGGGAGGGAAATTGAGACAGTCAAATTGCATCCTGCAAAGGGAGAGAAATTTGAGACAGTCAAACTGCATCCTGCAAAGGGAGAGAAATTTGAGACAGTCAAATCTGACTGGAGAGAATGGGCATCATTCCAGATGTTTGCAATGCCTCTACCAGACACGGCATCAGCTTCTGGAGTAATGTGCATCGCACATCCTGAATGCTAATTGCAGACCTGTGCAGGCTGCCTTCTTACAGTCAGTCCAAGGGGCACAACAAAAGCCTGATGAGAGCTCACATCTGTGTTGAACAGGTAGTTAGCAAGCGCCTTGGCCAGCTCTGTCTTGCCCACACCGGTGGGGCCCAGGAACATGAAGCTGGCTATGGGACGGTTAGGGTCAGACATGCCAGCCCTAGACCTCTGGATGGCATCAGCCACAGCTTCCACAGCTTCATCTTGGTTGATCACACGCTTGCGCAGTTCATCAGCTAGGTTCAGCAGCTTCTCACGCTCTGTGGCTGCCAGAGACTCCACTGGGATGCCGGTCCACTTGCTGATGATCTCTGCCACATCTGACTCAGTCACCTCCTCACGCAGCATCCTTGACGAGCCTGCTGTCTGTGAGCATCAAGGCAGCTATTTAGCGAGGTCAGGTGACTGTTGATTAGACAACAATGATACCCATCCTGAAAGCTGCTGGGGTTATTCAGCAGATGTATGTTGAGGCAACATGAAGGCACAGCAGAGAGGCACAAACAGTTCAGAAGCGACATCCTGTGAATTCTTATAGCTACATCGTTTGCCATCCAAAGCTTTGCATCAGGAGCAGCAGCTGATGCTATATGTCACCATGAGGCAGACTTGGTGCATCCAACAGAGGAGCAAGTCATATGTTTACGCAAACCAAAACAGAGGTGAGCGTATACTGCCCACCTGGAGCAAGTCATCTTTGTATGCAACCCAAACTGAAATGAGCATACAGTGCCCACCTGCTTTTCAAGAGCAACCTCAGCTCCCTTCAGCTGCTTCTGCAGGTCCATAAGGGTCCCATACTTAAGCTCTGCAGCCCGATTCAGGTCATAGTCACGCTCTGCACCCTGGATCTCCAAGTTCACCCGGTCAATCTCCTCTTTCACGCTCTGTAGGCGTTCCATGTCATCCTTCTCCCCTCGCCACTGCTTTGTCAGGTCTGCCTGCTCCCCCTTCAGCTTCTTCAGCTGGCCATCCAGGGCTTGCAGGCGCTGCTTGGAGGCTCTGTCTGACACTGCTTTGGCCAGAGACAGCCGCTCCATCTCTAATTGCAGGATCTGCAGCAATGCGACAAAAGATCAACTAATTGCAGGATCTACAGCAATGCGGCAGAAGATCATCTAATTGCAGGATCTGCAGCAATGCAACAGATCATCTAATTGCAGGATCTGCAGCAATGCAACAGATCATCTGATTGCAGGATCTGCAGCATGCAGCAGATCATCTAATTGCAGGATCTGCAGCAATGCAACAGATCGTCGAATTGCAGGATCTACGGCAATGCCACAGATGATCATCTAGTTACAGGATCTGCAGCAATGCCACAAAAGATCACTCATACACAGGAAGAAGGAGGCGCGGGGAGGGGTAAGGGGGGGACGCATACCGAGTTGACTTTTGGGTGCTCCGCTGCCTTGTGAGCAACTGTCAGCACACATAGCAGTGGCAAGCCTATCCGCAGATGTTAGCATGTGAAGGGCTGTTGCATCAGGGCTACATGTATTACATGTATTAGTCATATGCATCCAACATTACACGTGGTAATGCAACACTTGTAGAGATGGCCTGGGTGACATGCAGACATACAGGAAGAAGAAGTGCCAACCTTACGGTCTATCTCATCAAGGTGCAGAGGCTTGGAGGTGATCTCCATTTTAAGCTTGGCAGCAGCCTCATCTATCAAGTCAATTGCCTTGTCTGGCAGAAACCTGTCTGCAATATATCTGTCTGACATGATGGCAGCCTCTACCAAGGCAGTGTCATTGATGCGCACTCCGTGATGTAACTCGTACCTGCACTGACACAGATTGACATGAGCTCTGTTCCATGTGAATCAAGCATGTGAACAAAAGCTGATGCATCTGTCAGCAATCTGAAGACTGACCACAGAACACTGTGTAGGGAGTCATGCAATGCATTGCATGAGTGAATGAAATGAGAGGCAGATGTTCACACCATGCGTCAAGCCTCTCACGCAATGTGCTTCAGATCAGGCCCTGTCAAATGTCAGTAGGTAGTCAGAGCACTGTTAGGCACACGGTCAAAAACTGTACCTTTCTTTGAGACCTCTGAGGATAGCAATGGTGGAGGTGACCAGCAGAAGCAGAGGTAATCACCATATTCATGTCCTACTGCTGCTATGTTAGCTTGTGTTGCTGAGCTGGGTTGTCTCTGCCCTCGCTTGTGTGCACTCAGTGCCTTGTTTGTCGGTGCATGTCATGTGTGTTTATTGTGCCTTTGTCACCAGGACACGTGTCATTTTGAGATCTTTGCTGGCATTAGAATGGCTGTGCTCACCCTTTACTTCTGTCAAGCTAAGATGTGATAAATGTGATGTTTAGACTTCTCACCCTTTACTTCTGTCAAGCTAAGATGTGACAAGTTTGATGTTTAGACTCCCCCCCCCAAGTCAATATCGTTCTGTGCCTGTTGCAGTATCTGCTGACACAGATGCGGGAGATGGGCATCCCACCAGATGGCCTCGCATGTGGTGCCCTCATTACCGCATATGCCGCGGCCAAGCAGCCGCGCAAGGCAGCAGCTGTCATGCAAGACTTTGTCGATTCTGGGGGAAAGGTGACCTGCAACTCTGGCCTGGATGCTTCAACCACTGCCTTGTTACATTCTCTTGTAGTTCTCTTATAGATTTGCAGTTATGCAAGGTCGCTGCCATGTAGGTCGCTGGGCTGCATGCGACATGCTGCTTGCCTGTGTGCAGCCATCTCCAGTGCTCTGCAACCAGCTGACAAACGCGTGGAGCAAGACAGGAGCGGCTGGAGAGATCAGGGCTGTCATGGCCAGCATGCGCCTCATGGGTATGAGGCCGGATGTGTACACCTGGTCCAGCCTAGTGCATGCCCATGCTGTTGCCCGCCAGACTGGCAGGTACATCATTGCCCCCTGCCATGGTTCTGCTGCTCCTGCACATGAGAGCTGCAATCATGTTGTTGCTGCAGTCATGCTGTTGCTGTTGTGCACATGCAAGATCAGTCTGGCGACTGAAGGCTGCTTCTGTTGGGATTTGCTGGCGAGGGTGTGCTGACGCACAGCACCACGTACTTATCATTGTCTGCATGATACAAGCGCTGATGTGATGATGTCCCAAGCAGCTGTCTTATAGTCCTGCAGCCCGTACTGTGTGACCTTTTACTTGTGTGACACTTTACCCCCATCATGTACCTTTGTCCCATCCCTCCCCTGCCCCCCTCCCCTCCCCTCCCCTCCCCGCCCCTCCCCTGCCTGGCAACTTTTCACATGTTGGCTTGTCCACTGCAGAGCAGCTGAGGTGATGAGGGAGATGGCCAGCCTTGGGATTACCCCAGGGGTCGTGTGCTACACCACTCTGCTGAATGCTTATGGTACAGCAGGGGACATGCCAGCAGCGCAGCAGGTCTTGACAGACATGATAGCTGCGGGCGTGAAGCCCAACAGCATCACCTACACCTCCCTCATGGGCTACTACAGCCAGCTTGGGGATGTCGCCAAGATCCAGGCAAGTCATGCTGTGAGCAGTATATGCTCGTTGTATTCCCAGCCAGTGTGGGAGGTCCTAGATGCTTCCCTTCCTTGTGTCTTACAAGATTCTACAGCAGCAAGAGGTGTGCCATGTCAACTGATCATGCTTGCAGCCTTTGTCTTCAGTTGCAGCATTGCATGATTATGATTTTCCGCGCAGTTTTGTCAAGTGCATTCCTTGTACCGCATGCCTTGTGCCCAGCTAGATCATGCTGTACAAGCACAGATCAGGTCTATGCAATTGCTCATATTGGCACAAGCATTGGCATGTAGATCAGGCTGGCTCGCGCAAGAGTTCATGGAGCAGATTCTTTCTCCTGCTATGTATGCTTGTCATGTCTTGACCCTTGCTAGCCAGTACACCTTGGATGCTGTGCAATTACTAACTTGTGAGTATCACATTCTTTCTCTTGTGTGTCCTGCCATGTGTTCTTGTCACGTCTTGACCCTTGCTAGCCAATACACCTTGGACGCTGGGCAATTACTAAATTGCAAACATGTGTGTTGCAGGCTCTGCAGCAAGACATGGCGAAGCAAGGGCTGGAGGTTGATGCGGTGACACAGCTCTTTGCCATTGAAGCTGCCATGGAGGCCTGGGACAAGGCAGGCCGCCCTGCTGCTGCCCTGGACCGAGCTGACCAGCTCTTACAAGAATCAAATGTGATGGAAGTGTACCCTATTTTCAAAAGTGACGACGGCAGGTGAGCCAAAAAGGCAGTCAGGCTGACTCTTATCAGTCATGAAAAGGTGGTCATTGACCAGCTTGGGTCAAGCTCAGCTTCTCAGTGTCGAAGTGCCTGTCTTGCTGCATTTGACCTGTGTAGAATGAAGATGGTCTCTGGTAGTGACAATCAAAGTTTCTGTTTTGAGCAGGTCGTTGCACACACACGCATGGCACGTCGAATCTGCTGTGGTCACGCATTGCTGCAAGAGCACATGCACATCAGTGGCAAATGTACTGCGTGAGTGTACATGGTCTGTATGTGCATGTATGTACCCCCTTTATCACAATGGTGTTCTCTAACCACTGCAGGCCACAGACACGCCTTCAACTTGATTTCTTGGTGATACAATTCTGCTGCAGGGATTGGAGGAGTGCATATATAGACCTGCATGGTTATGGCCATTGGAGCTGCCAGCTGGCTTTGCTGGCTGGCCTCAGGAATCTGTATCACAAGTACATGAGTCCAGACTGGCGATGGCCCAGTTCGGATTTAGTAGTGAGCTTGTGCAGCTACCTGCTCACACATCACATCTTTGCATTCAAAGACACCTTCATGTGCCCCTTTGGTTGCTGGTTAGCAGTGTCTTCTACATGTCTCTGTAGCTCAGTGTTGCTGCAGTGCAGACATCATGCCAAGAACAGGTTTAGATGTCACAACTGCCTGCATCCCTTCTCTACCAAATCACCCATTGTGACATCAATGAGTGAGGCTAACAAGGTGTTGTGTGTACTCAGGTTTCAGTGGGCAAGGGCAATGGCAGTGCTCAGAGGCGTCAAGGATTTGTGCGAGATGCTGTCCTTCACTTCTTGCAGCATCTGGTTCCAGTCAAGCTAGCTGCCCACAATGATGGACTTGTGTCTGTGAGGCGCCAAGACATGTTCAAGTTCTATGACATGCTGAGTAGGGAAACGCCCAAATTTGATGCAGCAAGCTTTAGGGACTGTTTCAAGGCTCGCCCAGCAGAATTTAGCGGTATGCAAGACATCATGCGACGCTTATGAGTGTGATCAGGAATCAACATCACAGCTGCTGCTTGCCTTGCGCAAACCTGATCAATACTCAGAACGAACATTTCTGCAGCCATCTACAGGTCATGCAAGGCTTTGAACAAGTTGAAGTTGATGTATTGCAAGATGGACAGAGGGAGGTTGAAGAGCTTGTTTGGTTGGATTGCTGTGTGCACCACGTTTTTTTTGCTGGCTATCAGTGAACAGGCTTGGGAGTCAGAGTCATGTTGCAGACTGTACCGATGATGGTATAGCTTGAACGTTCCTGTTAACAGGAATGCTGGATCCTACCAGACTTAGTGAAGGTAATCCAGATCAGTGTGGCATGAAAAGTTTCATGTCGTGCAATGAAAGAGCAGAAATCGCACCAACTGAGTGTATTGAATGTGGTGTCGAAGTATAACATTGGGCTCGCCGTTTCTGACCTGGTTAAATTTGACCCAGCGAGGAGCTATACATAAACCTCAAACTGACTATAAAACCGCTGGTGTCATCACAAACAAATCCTGGCATGTCTACGTTCTGTCCTGCATATGCTGTTGCAGCAATGACCCACGATGCATACACAGCACAGGAATGTACATAACAAGTACCAAACTAATAAGCTATCAAGAGTAGGATGTGTACACCTGGTCCAGCCTAGTGCATGCCCACGCCCCCGCCAGACTGGCATGTACACCAACGCCACTGCCATGCTTCTGCTGCTCCCACAAATGAGAGCCGCAGTCATGCTGTTGCTGTTGTCATGTCGTTGCTGCAATCATGTTGTTGCTGCAGTCATTTTGTTGATGCAGTCATACTGTTGCTGTTGTGCATATGCAAGATCAGTTGATGAAGCAAAGGCTGCTCCTGGTGGGGTTTGCTGGCCATGGTGTGCTGACTTGCAGCACCACTGCAGATATACTTATCATTGTTTGCATGATTCAAGCGCTGATGTGATGATGTCCCAATCAGCTGTCTTATAGTCCTGCAGCCCGTACTTGTGTGACACTGAAACCCCCTCATGTCCCCCTCCCCTCCCCTCCCCTCCCCTCCCCTCCCCTGTAACCCATCGTATCACTCTGGTAGCTAGACGTGATCGATGGGCACCTGAAGATCCTGGTCTTTGTTCTGCAGTGTAGATTTAGCCTTGCGTGCATGGGCCGTCGTGTTGCAGGTGATACGCTCATGGTACGGCTGGGTTTCATGCTCTGTTAAGGTTGCTCAACGACTACCTGTTTTGCAGACAAGCTGTTCAAGCTTCCCGTCAGCATAAACAAACAGACACTCCTCTTCAAGCTGCGTGTGCCCTGTGACTTGCTAGAAGCTGCCAACCCCGGTTGTCCTGAAGATTTCACAGCTGGCGACACCGTCAGCCTAGGTATGGGGTGAAGACCCAGGCCTTGCAGTTTACAGTTTGTTTTGATTTGCTACAAACTCATCCCTTCTGTCAGTGGGTCAGTGTTTAAGCAGGCAAATTGTGATGTAGGTGGGCAGTACCTCGCCAGCGCTGGTCAGATGATTTTCAATATTGCACAGGAGCTTGACCTAAAGCCGTTTGATCACTGAGCTGGTTAGCAGGAGCGTGTGCAACAAGCTGCAAAGCATGCAGTTCTAAAGCTGTGAAGCAGGCAGCTGGACAACCAGCTCAACTATGCTGTCGGCTGCTGCTTGCAAGTCTCTTGTGCATGAGTCATGATCCTTGCTGTCTTATGCAAAGCATACTGCAAACTCCTCAGAAAGACAAAACCAAGCGTGTTGAAAACTGACCAGCCTTTTTCAGCCTTCTGTCAGCAGCCCCCACATCAACAAGAATAACAGTGTCTAACAAACACCACATGTGCAGAAGCTGTCAAGGTTTGGCTGAAACAGCATCTCTGTATACAATCAACACATGCATCACAGGCCTGCTTCTACGTACACAACACAGCTCAGCAGCAAGGGAGAGCTCCAATGGGTTGCACGGCATCCCATACCTGTCCAGCTGGCCTTGGATTGCGTCTCTCTGCATGTAGGCAGTGCGCAGCTCACGCTCAGTCCTCTCTCTGGAGGCCATTTCAGCATTCATGGACACCTCCATGCTGCTGCACCTGCCCTTCTGCTCAGCCAATTCCTGCTGACTCTGAGCCAACTCACCATCTCTCACTGTCAGCTGCTCACGCACTGCTTGTAGCAGAACTACATTGGCCTCGGCGTCTCGCTGCAGCTTGACATAGTTCTCCTGCACAGGGTGTATGATGCATCAGCATCATGGATGGCTTTCCTTGATAGATTGGATCTCAGATACACGTTCCCAAGGATACACTGATGTGCAGAGCTTGATAAAGTGCCTGGATCATGGATGGCTTGGTTGGTGATTACATTGCTGTGATGCCTGTGCCTGACTGTCAACACCATTGCTACAGTCGCCTTGGCGTTCTGCTGCAGCTTTGTGTTGCTTGTCTGTGCAGCATGCATGTCCTGTGAGCACCAACAAGATGGCTCCCTTTGTTGCTGGTCTGTGCTGTTTTTGCTGCAGATGCAGATTTTTGGCAGGGAGTGCAGTGATTGCTATTGCATGCCTCTGTTGCCCTTGCACTTTCAATCAGTCAGCCCCTAAAAAAATGCTCGACAGCTACAAACAGATTGCCCCAGTGATTTGATCATGGTGGGAGGAGATGAATTGACAAACCTCCTCTGTACCTGTTCCAACTTCACGGCAACTTGCAGTCCTAAAGCACTACATTGTTACAGGTGCCAAAGAGCTCGATAGTCCACCTCAACCACTCAAACACATCCAAGTATCATTACAAGCAGGTCGACACTCCTGGGCAGCCCGGTATAATACTGGGCTTCTCATTATATTGATTCAAAAAGGCGTAGTCTAGTCTTTTCTTTTCTTTGCTTTTCTTTTCTTTCCTTTCCTTTCTTTCAGGTTGACACTCACCTCAAGTGTGGCAATCTTCTGCAGGTAGTCCCTTTCATGCCCCTTCAGCAGGGCAACCTCAGCTTGCCTCTCACTCAAGCTGGTCTCAGTGAGGTGCAGCTCAGTGGCTAGAGCCTCAGCCTTGCGGTTCTTGGCGTCCACCTCATACCGCAAGCTGCCTCGCTCCTGCCTTGACTCATCCAGCGCCTTGCGGTTGGCTGCCAGAGCTGCAGCAAAGTTCTCCTTCTGCTCTGTCTCCGCCTACAACACATCACAGCAGACTGAGGCTCGACAGCCATTGATGACTTGTAATCTGTACCTGTTGTCAGCATGACTCAAGTGCATGTTGAACATTGAGCTCTTTTCAATCCTAAAACCTCTGTTTTCTTTCAGAAACGTCATCCCTACGCTGGAATTTCAACGTCTGAAACGCTTGGGGATAGTAAAAACGCGTTTGGGAGATGTTTTAGGTGATGTGTTGCATACCTGCAGGCCGCCAGTGAGCTGATGTATGATGTCAGCCTTGAACTGCAATTGCTGCTGGGCAGCTGTCAGGTGCCTGCTGCCCAGCTCAATTACACGCTGTGCCTGCTGAGCATCTACTGACCTCTGCTCTGCTAGCTCCTCGATTTGCTGCCTCAAGCCACTGCATGTAACCAGTTGTGCACATGACCACCTGAAATACGTTTTCTTTGCCTATCTATGCAATTTTGCTTGTAGCTGGCACATCAGCAGAGTGGCGCTGATCAGGCATGTGTGGGTTTGCGAATGATCATAGTCACATGTCAGCCTGACCTTGAGCAATCTGCCACATGGGTACAATCTGGCTTGTCAAGAGTCATCTCTGGTAGATCACTCCTGGAGAGGGTCTCCCTCCCAACCCATCAGTGCAACACAGCACACCATGCAACAGGCAGATGCGCAACACACTTCAAGCATCACGCCCCCATCTTGTACCTGATTTGACCCTTGAGGTAGATCCTCTGGTCAGCAAGGCTGTCGAAGCCCTGACGTGACTGAGCCAGCAGGCCCTCATACTGCACTGCACAGCGCAGCTCAGTGAGGCAGGTGCTGTGCTCCCACAGACAGGCCAGCACTTGTGCACGCTCCCTGCACTCCACTGCAATGTGGTGCTGCAGCTCCTCAAAGGCAATGCCATACAGCCACAGGGCAGCATCTGCCATGTCCACTTGTGCCTGTGCATCCAAGCACAGCATCTTTGTGTGAAGCTTTCCCGGAAGCTGGAGGATTGGCTTGTTGGCCGGTGGTTTGTGTGCTTGATGTGATGATAAAACGGTGTAGGACTTGGCATTTGCAAGATGTCATGACATACAAGCTGTGACACTGCTTCAAGGGACACCCCATGCACATCCAGTCACCGTATGGGAAGCCTTCCAAAAGTATTCCCAACTTGTTGTCTGCCTGCTGTGCAACTGTGAGTTGCAGCTGCAACAGAAACAAACGCCAGTAAGATGTTACACACAGACACGCAAGTCAACATCTGGCTTATGGACCCTTCCAAGTAAAGATCGTTTTTGCCACCAAACTGCCACTCTGCAGATTGTATGGCAGCTTGTGTTGCATATGGCTGAGGGACTTGCCTGGTCAGCAGGGGAGCTGGGTGCATTGGCTGTCAGCTGGGCCATCATGTCAGCCAGCCACTGCTGCAGCAACAGCGCATCTTCCCTTCTGTTGGGCTTCAGACTAGGAAACACTGTCTTCTGAATGGACCCATTCTGCAGCACCTCCACTGCACTGCTGGCACTGTCTGCAATGTAGATGGGGTGAGTCTCTGTGTATTTGACCAGTTGCCGCACCCACCCCAACTTATCCCTGCCACCCTGCATGTGCACTCTCTTGTGGGTCAAGTTCTGGTGCTTGGTGAGAGGCAAGGGTATGCAACACTGTCAGGAGGTGTGTGAACATGGCTGATCCACAAGGTTGCTAGCAGGGCAGGCAAGGAGTTTGTCAGTCAACAGCTAAAGTGTTGGTGAGCTGTCATTCACATCCATCCCCATTCCTTTGCTGTATGACCAACAGCTCACCCACTGAATGGGAATGCCTGAACTGATCATGCTGGATGACAGGTGACAGCACTGACATCATGCAACAGAGACTTTGTTCCCAGCTGCAACAAGGCTGATGCATAGGCAACCACCACTTTGGAACGTAGGACACAGAGCAGCAGGTTTGTGTCTTGCAAGGCAGGATGCTGAATGTCATAGAGCCATCTGACATTGTTTGTGTAGACAGCGTTTTACTGAGAAGGCATTTTGTGGGCCAGCAGATACAAACCTCAGTAGCTCCCCACAGTGGGCCTCCCAGTTGGGCAGGAATTCTGGCAGATGCCCTGCTGCCCTCTCCACCATTGTCAACATGCCTGCAGCAGCACAGTAGCTGCGTTTGCAGTCTCAGATGCACCACTCAGCTTGCCAAAGTATGCCATCACGGCTGAGTTTGTACTCAAGAGCTACTTCAGCATGTATGTGTAAGGCTGACTTGACAAGTACTGCAATACTATCAAGGAGGACGTACAGGAGAAGCAGCAGAGACATCCCTATGCAGCAAGTAGCAAGGAGAACGCAAGGGGCAGAAAAGGATACCCTGGTGTGCGAGGCTTGACTACCTCCACTGCCTGAGATCCATCCTGGAAAGATACCCCTTGACGCACGGCACGGGCAGGTTGTGTGTCACTCTGCAGAAAGACAGAACAGTGCTGTTGCTGTTGACCAACTCTTCAGTGTGTCCAACCGGAGTCTTAGTCATGCTCGGTCACCAAGTCATCAGGCCTGCTGCGCCTAGAATTACGTGTGTTACCTTGTCAAACAAAGAAAAGTCTATCTTTACTGGCCACCCTGCACTATCTGTCATGCTGCCAACAGCAGATGTTGTCTTTTTGTGAAATAGGCGCACTTCGTGACGCTTCTCAATGTCGAGATGCTGTGCAGCAATCAGCTGGTTGTGGCGTTGCATTTTGGCAAGCAGATCCTGCATTTGCTTGTCAATGGCAAGCATTTGGTCAGCTGCAGCTCCAGTCTGTAGCTGCTTCTTGCTTTTTGTAAAGGCACCAGCATAATGGAAGCCTGCGTGACAGGTGAATATGCAGGTCAGCTTGCTTCCTTCTATTTCTTCGCATGATGCGTGAACGTAGCTGATGTATGATGCAAAATGAACAATGGTCACAGCAGTACTAATAAGTTGCATTCTGCAGCTCTCAACACAGGGCGTGAGCAATGCAGTGCTGACCTGAGTGGCCAAGTTTTTCGTCAGGCACCATGTGCTTGTCTTGTGGCTCTAGCGCTTCCTGGGCGGGACTGGCAGTCATGTTACCAATGCAAGGGTGACGCTACTGCTGTGGACTCGGGCAGCTGGTTGCCAGCTTGACTGCTCTGTTAACGTCGACCCTGCTTAGGTCGCCTATGCAGGGATGGATGTGACAATTTTCTGTCTGCAGTCACCCAAGGTGATGCCGCAATGACCGGACAGAAGAACGCGAGACACAAGCTGGGACTCTGTTGTGGTTCCAAGCGAGGAAGTCGCTGCTGAATTCGTCCCATGTTATGAAAGGAGAACCCGCCGCTAACAGATCTTGGCTCGTTTACGGACAGCAGACCGCCAGTGAGATGCTGTCACCATCCTTGTACGGTTCTGCGCACCTTGAAGTTGGCAATGCAGTTCTGCGCTGCAATTGTAACTGCAGAAAGTCTTTAGTCATTGCATGCTTTGACCTAATGCAGCACAGCACGAGCAGTCGCTGCTGCTGTTCTCACCGCGATGTTCTGGATCAGCTGTCCAAGACTTGATGAACATGCACTTGTGAACGTGGCGTGGGGATCGTTTATCCGGCAACCTGGTCATGCGACGCTGCAGCGGTTGCACATGCACGCAGCGACTAAGAGGGGAGCAGCGAAACGACTGATATCCTGAGAGCAGCATGACAGATCGGAACGGGGATGACAAAGTGTTGAGCTACGGCGACAATCTATTGCGAAGAAGTGACGTCGATCTTCTTGATGGGCCATTTTGGCTGAATGATCAGGTACTGTTCCGGGCCTGCTTGCCCTTTTGTCCGCAAAACAATTTTTCGTTTGGCTTGTGGATGCAAATGTGACCATACATGGTCATGCAGATTATCACTTTCTACTTTGATTATCTGTGGAGGGAGGTGTATGCTGCACATCAAAGCAGCCTACTCTTTGTAGGGGGGGCCATGACCTTTCTGCTGAGTCAGCTAGCTGGTGTGGGAACTTCTGCTGATGGGCAGCAGTTTGGTGACCACTGTGGTGCATGCATTCAGTTGCAGTTGTGCCCTCTTCAGGCACAGGAGACATCTCTGGCATTGTGGCACCTCTGCAGCTTTCCTCCAAAAGTCTGATCTGCTTTGCTGTCAATGACAACCCAGATGCGGGCAATGCAGAGGGCGGCAGTCACTGGTGAGCTTGATCATCTGCAAGCAGTAGGCCACAATGCGTGTGTATGGAACACATTATTTGCGTGTATTCTCATACAGGACTCTGGCTGTCTATTCAAAGAAGGACAAGACATTCTTCCATTATGATTCTGCATCAGGGAGCTGTAATGTCCTTGCTGCAAGAAAGGTTGCGCGCGCGGTGCAGCCATATCTTAAGTAAGCATCAGCACATCTGAGTCACTAGGTCTGCACCGATATACAAATGTGGGGCCCTCAGATTTTTCTCACTGAGTGAAGACTGATGACAGACATGACTGCGCTCTGTGTTACCGTCTGTAGGGACCCTTCCAAAAAGAGCAAAGTAGTTGCGGTGCAAGCCCCTGTGCAGACCAATGCACATGATTGCGGCGTTTATGTCCTTGGTAAGTACTCCTTTTCTGGTCATGTTCCCAGGCATGATCAGTCAATGAAGCAGTGCCAAAGATGCACTTCAGCATTACACAGTCCTGGGAATGACCCCAAGCTCGTCTGCAAGCAATGCAGCAAAATACACACAGAAAAAGGGAGTCTGAGCTGAATTACTTCTTGATGTCATGCAGCCTGTGCAGACATGATCGTTCAGGCATGGACCAAGGAGCACACCCAAAAACAACTGGAGGAAGATTTGCAAAGGCAGCTGACTCCAAGGGCTGTGACACATGTGCGAGCCACAATCTTGAGCATAGTTCAGGCCAAGATGGCCCAAGCAAACAGCTGAGCTATTTGGAAGCAATCTGTGAGGGCAATCATCTTGCGCAACAGGCTTGTACGTAAGGAGTTACACACATTTGTTAATGAAAAGGCTAGATCATGTCACGGGCTGACACTTAAGCAATGATGCACAAGCTTCAACCCAGACCTGCATTGTTCTCCATGACCCAACTTTGAAATTCGATGGTGTCTACAATGAACGAACTGGCATTTCTGTGACCACCCCCACCAAAGAATTGTGATATGACAGTAGTGTCCTCATCACCAATACTTCTCAAGCTCACTTTCATCTTGGAGTGATCACCCATGGCCTCCTGCAGAAGCAACAAACATGATGCTACTCAAAATCAGGGATGTAGTGTAGCACTTTTGAAGTTGAGTCAGCAAACATGGTTGCAGCCACAGGTCATGATTGGAAGATACGTATCTGCCTCTGACACAATGGTGGATGCATCACATGCAAAAAAATTGCACCAAGCATCTGCAGAGCTCAGGAAGGGAGTCTATAGACCAGAAGCATGATGTCTGGGCCAGCAAAAAGACATGTGCTGTGTACCTCGATGTAGGCAACCACACCAATGGATCTCCATCCTTGCTTTGCAGAGGCTTGTGCCAGTTCATTGCCCACAGTACTTCTGATCTGGGACAATGCTCCATCAGCTCTCACTCCCAAACACCTGCCCCAACAAAGTTTGAGGCCTTGAGAGCCGCCCAGTTGCACTGGAAAGGCTGACCGCACAGCTTGACTGACAAGCTCATCCTGCTGCTTTAACGCGAGGTGGCCCTGCAGGTGCAGGTGAGGTCTTGAGGCTCTTGATGATGTCTGTGTATGTGAAGCATGCAGCGCCTAATGCTAGTTCCACAATTGTCTGGCTTGAAGAGGATTGTGTCAACAGTCAGCACATTTCATGGCATGTATCAGGAGGTGACATGCCACAGCTTGCATATAAGCTGTGAGGAATTGCTTGCCTGCTGGATGACTGTGTTCAGCTGAAGCGCACACAGCTGCTGGAAAATGGACGGATTCTTGTTTGCGTCATATTCTAGCTTCAGACTACCCAAGCCTGCAGCAACATAGAGAGCTTGGCGACTTTGTATTCCAAGCCATGACACTCATCATTCACAAGGAAGGCCAGTCAAAATCATGTGGGCAGGTCTGCTCTAAAGTTGACAACCAAAGTGAGTGCAGATAACAAGTGACCTGCGTGAAAAGCTTTGCTGTCAGGTAGCTTCCATCTCCAAAGGTCTGCATCTTCTATGTAATCAAACAGTCTCTGTAAGTCCTGACTCACCTGTATGTCAACCAGCTGGTATGCACAATCTCTGCGCTTACATGCGGGTCATCCATATGTGTACTGCTAAAGTCATACCTGTGGTTGGAAGTACCTAAGCGCTATGGTTGCGCCACTCCTGTTCATGTCAAGCTGCACATCCAGATTTGGGTGCTGTGACTCTGGAGCTTCAAACATGCCAAAGGCGGTCTTGTGATGGTCTAGTAAAATCACCCTGACAACAAGTGACATCACAGCTGCAGTGCTACCACTCGGAGATGTTGCCGCATATTCGTGAGAATCACCGTGCGCCAAGTTCAGCAGCAGCCTGTGCAAAGCCAGCAGGTCCTACAAAGTCTAGCATGTACAGTGTTTGGGTTGCCTGCAGGACAGAAATCGCATAGCTGAGCAAGGCAGCGCATGATCGTCCATTCTTGCTTTTGAGCAGCAATGCACCTGAAGGTGAAGGTCTTGCAGCCGTCTTGGGCTGTACACCGTGTTGGGTACCCACACTGGCGTAACACCGAGTTCAGCAAATCTCAGGTGTGCAGCCAAAGCTGCGAACACGCCATCCGGGCAAGGGTAGTGATACGATATAATGGGGGATGTCATAGGCCCTCAAGTGTTTGCAGTGAATGCAGAGCCTGCAGACCTTCAGCTGACGAGCTCGAGTTTAGAGAGAGAGAGAGAGAGAGAGAGATTACAATGCTTTAGCCAGCCAGCAAGTCTGATCACATATAGAAGAAGACGAAGGTCAAATGTGGAAAACATCAAGACAGTCTAGAACGAACTTGAAAACCT
>JAABUP010003187.1_pt1 | contig 29396 bp, 37 predicted proteins | sample 5559201 | NCBI WGS metagenome assembly JAABUP01 (sample SAMN10711887, study PRJNA513373) | rock metagenome | isolation source: Antarctica rocks | place: Antarctica | reverse complement strand
AATTCTCTGCTCTAGTATCATTGCAAACAGCTTAGCAACCACAGAACCCACTGTGATGCCTCTGTAATTGCCCATATCAAATTTGTCACCAGACTTGTAAACCGCAGTAATCAGCCCAACAGACAGAGGCTCAGGGAAGTGGCTGGCAAGCATGCAATTGAACAGCCACAGCAGGCACTGCTGCACAAGATCACCTCCATCTTTGATCGTGTCTGCAAGGATGCCATCTATGCCAGGACTTTTACTCGACTTTTCATGCTGCTATCACGTGGTCGGTTCAAAGCATGAGGTTCTTCAAGCCAGGTGTCAGAAGTAGATCACGACCTTCAGCGCAGCACTAGTTTTCGAGTCTTTGGGCTTGCTATAGGCAATTGCCGGTGCAGCAACAGGTAAGCGCAGCACCTAGCGCAATCTGCGCAAATTGTGTCATTTCTTGAGTGTGGCTGCATATCTTCTGTCATGTTCAACACGTAAGCCTAAAACAGCTCCAGTGATACGTGAAGGGAAACGCTCAAAGGCAGAAGTAACCATGACTTCAGGAACTTACAGAATGGTAGTTTGCTAGTGTGCATGTAAGTGATACAGTACAGTGTACTTACAGGATGGTGGTTTGCTAGTGTGCACGTAACTGATCCAGTACGGTGTACCGTGCAAAGACAGGGAGAGGTTTATAAGTTCAACATGATGTTTACCATTTGCTGTCTGGAGGTGCTGCACACATCAAAGTTGGCATTCTGGACGCCATGCTAGCTGGCAGACAGGTGGAGAATCTGCTTCAAAGATTGTTAAATAATACTTGGACTGACAATTGCAGGGTTTACATTATTGCAGCATGCACCTTGTTCCTGATTCTAAGCCTGCCGTAAACTCTTTTGCTGTTGACATTAACAGCAAGTTTTGACACTGTTGACTGCTTCCTGGTATGCATACACAAACTGGGAGCGTCTATGCCTGCCACCATTGAAGTTTATGCATGCAGCGAATGCAACACCCTACAGCTTCTGTGGTTGTTTGCTAAGATGCTCATCAACAGAAGGCACTGCACACCACTTCAATCTGCGTTTGCATCCCTTGGCACGTGTTCATAGTACCAAGGCACCCAACATGTGAATTGACATAGAGCAGTTCAGGCCTGCTTAAATCTGCTGGCAATTTTGCACAATGTAACAGGTGTGTTTGGTGCTGCAAACAGGTTTTTCTAAATATCAGTTGAATTTCCAGAGTGTCAATGTGAGGATTACCATTGCATAAGCTGCACCAATAGTTTGTTCACCAAACTTCAATCCTGAACCATCTGCATGGAAAGACGACCAAAACGCAGATGTTTTGTTTGCGCATCTGCTGCGACACCATCCGTATGTGTAAGCGTGACTGGAGCAAGCTTAAGGAGAGGATTTGGCTGCTGCATTGAAGCTGCAGCGCTGACAACAGCTGATGCTGGGCCACATGGAGCTGCTGATACAGGACTTGGTGGTGTTGACACCCCCTGAGCTGTCTGCACCCTGCTAGTGATCCGTGTATCCATCCCAGCACCTGTGGCTATGCTATAAAGCTGCAGGACTTTGTACTTGATAGCTAGCGTGACCCCCAGGTGCTGTTGCTGGCATCCATGTAGCAATGAATGCCTCTCCCGGACTTGCTTGCGCTGCATGGTGAACAATAGTTAAGTCTGCAGCGCCAGGTAGTGACTTATGCGCATCCACTATGCTTGACCGCTGCATTTGTGCAACTGATGAACCGGCCACTGCAGAACTGGGCCTGCCTGGTAGTGCTGACTTTGCAAGCAATGATGCTGGCTCCTGCTGCTGTTCTGCTGCTGCTGACTGTCCAAGACTTGCTTTGACCTGCAGAGTGTCAACAATCACCCTGGGGTCTGGCAAGGCTTAGCTAGCGGCATCAGTCGACATACTGGCTGCACTTGTGTTACTTTGGCTGTCTGATGACATGTCAGAAAGGGTCACAAACTGGCAGCATCTTCAGGAAAATAAGACAGCATTGAGTAGCCCTGGCAGGGCGTGTGTGCGCATAAACATGCTTATGTCTTGAGAACTTGCCAATGCAAAGATGTGCATGCACAGACTGATTGGAGAAATGATGTTTCACAGACAAGCTTGGACAGTACCTTCTGACTTTCAGACCAAGCCTGCAAGGCTGTCACGCACGCTGGCTGATTGCCCTTCATGGCCCATTCTAGAGCTGTGCAGCCCTGCATGTCATTTCCCAGACTACAAGCATGCGCTGAGAGCGCCGCATGCATGATGCCACAGAGCACATCAGGCTTGCATGAGGTGTAGGCTTTGAAGCAAAGCACATGTCCTAAAATTCACGGCAGAGATATAGGGCGTACTACAGCATTGCATGCATGCTGCAAAGTCAGTACAGAATGTGCAGTGGAATGTTGTTCTGATAGGATGCAGTCATTTGATACAGCTGCACAATAGGTAAGCTACTTTTGTAGCGCATCAGGTTCTGGGCCATCCACACAGCTGCCACTCAAAAATAGCACAGTTGCCAGACTACCCATCACACCTCAAGCCCGACCTGTATGCATTTCAACTTCGGGTCTGCTCCACATTGCAGCAGAAGGGTGACCATCTTGTCCTGTCCGTCCTTAGCGGCAAGGTGCAGTGCTGACATACCCTGACAAAACAGAACAGAGCAATGCTTAACTCACATGTTTGAGGGGAAGTTCAGCTTAGATCTGCCATGTGGCACACCATCAAGAGCCAAATGTGCATACATATATCAGGCCCAAGTCACAAAGGCACACTACAGAAGTGGCCTGTCAGTACAAATGTGTGTCCTGTCTGTGCCACAGACATACCTGATTGTTTTGCATATCGATTGGCATGCTTTGAGTCAGCAAGTACTCAGTCACAGTAATCTTGCCTCCTTTGGCCGTCAAGTGCAGTGGAGTCATGCCCTGCAACCACACATGCTTTTGCTTGATGATGGCACAATGTAGCAATGTAGCCTGCATCACTGACAGGGGAAACACACCATTGTACTTTTGCACTGCTTCTTTTGTGTGTGAGGCTGTTGCGCGAGCAATGAGGTACATGTGCATCAAGACAGGCAACTGCAGCAAAGACCTTGCATGCATAGCTACACAGCGCAAGCACTTGTTGTGCATCAAACACCTTGTTACTCGAATGACAGCCTCACACAAGAAAATGAGGCGCGCTGTGTAGCTATGCATGCAAGGTCAAACATCTTGCTTGAGTGGCAACTTTCAGGAAGATGACGAGCTTTGTGTTCCAAAAGTATCTTGGTGAGATGCTATAGCACGCTGTATCGAGAAGCAAGGCATGCCATGTGGAATACCGCCTGTGTCTGTGCAGTGGCATCAGCGCCGTATGCCACCAGCAGCTGGACAACCTTCAAGTGGCCTCCGATTGCAGCCAAATGCAATGCCGTGAAACCCTGTACCCATGTAAGCTTACATGCCAGGCCATGCATCATGTAGGCAAGCATCAATATCACTGTCATGCTTGTGTGTATCTGCCAAGTCAAATTAGATGCCATGCGCTGCCAAAGGTCACTTGCACACAGTGTTGCAAGTATGGAAACAAGCCAGTGGTGGTTCAGAAGGTACAACCATGTTTCAATGTCAGTGCCGCCCTCCGAGCGTGTACACACGTGCATATACTTGATCACTTTTAGTCACTATCAGCTCTGTGTGTACATGCACTGCACACAACAATCACAGCTTGCAGAGCAATTACCACAAGGGTTTTTGCATCAGATGTGGCACCATGAGTGAGCAGCAACCTAGCCACGGGCTCATGCCCTCTATTGGCAGCACGGTGCAATGGTGTGAAACCCTGCAGGCATACCCAGACCTGCTGCTACTTGTGTACACAAAATTGTTGTTGGGAAAGCAATTGAAAAAAAAACCAAGATGTTCAGAGAAACATCGCTGTGCAAGTATTTTCAGTCATTCACAACAACGCAAGGGCTGCTTACATCAGCAGCCTTGACATCTGCCTGCATTCCCTTGGTGAGTGGCTCTTTGCAAACAGCTGCGTTTCCTTCCTTTGCTGCTTGATGGAAAGCCTTGACATCCTGAAAGGATGCTTCCATTATGCACCTTTGGCTTATAACACACAAGCTGAAGGTCATGAGCACGCCGGGGAGAGCTCAGAACGAGTGCAACTGATTGCGTATTGATTGCAGATGTGCAATCAAGCCAGCCTTGGCCCGTTGTGCTCGTCAGCATTGCCCTGCCCTTCCAGGTGTGGAAGCAACACACCTTAGGGTTTGCACCATTGACATCAGCACCAGCATGCAGTAACACTTCCACGATTGCTATGTCTCTGATCAGCAAGTCGCAATGCAGCTGGTTTCTGCATGTACACTCAATCACGCATGCTCGAGCACTTACAGTGTGCTGTTGAGGCCTCGAGAGGTCAGCAGGGGATGGGGTATAGCTTGCATACCTCGTCTGTCCACTGTTGTCCGGTATCATGATTTCTTGTTGCCAGCATCCGCTCTAAAGTAGGAAGGTCATTCAAGTGGACAGCGTCCCGCAGGGCTCCAGCTTCGGCGTTTGTCGCCACTGCTTGCATCCGTCACAGATGTTTAGCAAGTCACTAAGCCTCAAACCGTTGACGATACGTTTACTGGCCTCGATGACTGACGTGAAAGGGAACCAGTATGTGCTTAATGCTGCCTGGTGCGTCAGCAACATGAAGTCGGGTGCATCTGGCAGCTGCCAACGGAAGTCCTCAATCAGTCACCATGCTTTGCTTTGTGTGCTTTGATTGATCATGGATCAGCTAGATGCAAGGCACTGTGCTACAACAGAATCAGACGTTTGATTTAAGACACATGTACGCTGCTTACTCCTGCACACTTGTGCATGTGCTCAGTATAAGCCCAAATATGGTTGAAGGTGCTCACAAGGGATAACAAAGTGTGGGCTGTGAGTGACATCAATACCATCAGGCACAGCTCAGACAGCAGCACAATTGGCAGCTCCAGCTTATTGTAACATAGCTGATGCACCATACACAGTGCACTGCACACTTAAGCATGAGATCCAAGGTCCTGCTCACACACAATGTCTCATGATTGCGCTTCAGAGTTGACATCAGACATCAATGTTGTAAGAGATGAGAGCTTCTGCACCAGATAGCCATGTGCTGCCTGCCTGATTCTCAGTGCGTACACAAAGCAGAGATCAACAGGCATGTTTACTACAGAAGACAGCTCATTTCATCTGTGCTGCATGTCACAAACCTGGTCAGAACTTCAATTGTCAGCTCAAGAAAGCTCACAGACGGCTTTTGATCCAGAAATACAGTCACCAGAAGCCACGACTACCACATGAAATTGCACACAGATGATACAAGTGACAAGAGCTACAGAGCCAGATGCATGATGTTATCAACGGCCCATCGTTAAAATTCAACCATCAAAATCATTCAGGGGGTAGGCACAGATCCACATAACCAAACAAGTCAGGTAATGAGTCTTGCATGTCAGCTAAAGCCACGGCCATAGTAGAGGTGTTCAGATATAGCTTGCCAGGGTAGTGAGGGTAGCCCAAAAGTATTCAGGGTGACCACTGCTGTACATGCTGCAAGTAGCATTGCCAGCACCTGCTGCAAAGACAGACCAAAACATGATCATACTAACTTTGTTGACACACGTCTTTTGCAAAGGCGTTGATTTGGAAGCTGGAGCAATACCTGGCAGCATTGATTATGCTATTAATAACGAAATGAGCTGTAGCAGCAGCAACAACACGTACAGATGCGAGCAGCAACAGCAGCACACATCAGCACCATCACAGGGGTCCATATGCAAGCACAGCAGCAGCAGCAGCATGACGTTTCACGTCTATCCTTGTGCCAGTAGTCATGTGTACTGTGCACATGTGTCTTCAGTACAGCGGCTTGCGTGCCTGACAAACTGATGCACTCCTTAGGCAAGGCCAGTGTCAGCTCTTGAGTGACATGATTGTGCAAGATCACTGCCACTGGCTACAAAGTACAACTGCACTTGTTTCACACGACAGTCAGTTCTGTGTACAATATGCCACAATCAGCATGGCATGTGGACAAAGTTCCCAAAAGTTGCTTGAGCTGCTGGAAAATAGTATGGTGGACACAGACCCTAATTGTCAGCAGCTTGAGCTCAGTCTGGACTCAGCTGACCAGGCAAGTCTGTCTCAAGCCTGATCTGGCTAATCAAGGCAAGCTGGCGTCACCTGGGACCTTCAGCATATCATATGGGATGAGCAGGTGGCTCTGCCCATCTGTCAAGTCAAGGCTGCAGGTTGAGCCTGCCAGTCGCTCACAGCAATGCATGCAGCATCTGCAGGTCTCTCCAACTTCTGTGGTTGTTGCTGAGACATGCAGCTACAAAGGGCAGATCAGGGGTCCAAAAGTCTTACACAGTCATGCTGAAACACCTTTCATTGCATGCCTACAGTTGGAGACATGCACCCCGGGATGCCATGAGCTTTAGGCGCATGTACCGTGCTGAACATATGCTGGGCTGTGCCCCACTATGCTCACTTGCAAGATAGCTGCAACAGCATTATGCTCAAGGCTCAAGCTTGCTGTATGCATCGCAGGGGACACAACATGTGTCCCTGTGGAGTTTGCTGCACAGCACATACGCCACAATGGACCAATCAAGCGATCAGTTGCTCAGATTGGGGATGCTGTGACAATGGGTACTCAGTGCTTGTTCATCTGTGCAATATTGTGCACATCAAAACGCACGTGGTCTGGATTTGTCAGTTGCACAGTCAGTCGACATTCCAGAGCACGAGGGGCATAGCATTGGCAGCATAATTCAAGCACTTTAACGCTGTGAGATACTGGCCAAGTAGCCTGGTCAGACTCTACCAGACATAGCGACAGCACAACTCAGCACGCCGCTGGCAGACCAGGATGCCATGTGAAGGGGTATCATGCAGGTTTGCACAACATCTCACCTGTCTAGTTCAGCAGTCACGCAACTGCTGAGTTGAATAACCTGCTTTATCAATTTTGACTGATGCCGTCAGTACATGTAGCATAACCTCCGACCAGCTCTGTAGACAATTTTGGCACAGCCGACCGGGCCGCCTGCGTTGCCCGCTATATCAAGCTTGACGCGGACCGCAATGTCGACTGCGGTCCGCGCCCATCTAGACGGAAGTTTAGGAAACCTCGGGGACGAAGTCAGCCCAGAGTCATCTCTGGGGATCATGAAACAGACCTGGTAGTCAACTGCATTGCATTGATCACTAGCACCACGCGCGAGATTTTGTTGACAAAGCTTGTCGCGGGTCCAGCATTGTCACTTTCAGCAGCATCTTGAGGTGGACCTTTGCAAATCCGTACATCGCTGTCACTGCCGGCAGTAAGGCTGTGGTCGCGTCCGAGCAGTAGCCCTGGCCGATCTGCAGCTCAAACGCGGCTTTGCTTCCATCATGACCAGCCACTGCCTGTGCCGGCATGAAAGTGTGCTGCTCCAGCCAAGGTACCCACCCAGGCTATTCTTCTGTTATACCTGGGAGTAAGCCCTGACTTGAAGACTGCACTCAGCATATCTGCCCGCACGCAGGCAAGTCAGCTACCCTTTTGGCTCCAGCAGACATCAAGCACCACTCAGACACAGCAGCCAGGTACGCTTGCAGCCTCATCGTAAGTCCAGTAGCCGAACTGAGCTGGAAAGCAACATTACGTGTGGCACATCAGGCTTCTCGAGCACGCAAGCGAGCTGCAAGTCATCAGCATCAGCCTGCTCAAAGAAGCCATTGCCAGGTGGATGCAACACTGCGCTAACATATATCGTTGTCTGCCTCAATGCTTTGCTGTCTTTTGACACATCGTTGCCTGGTGAAGCAGACGGTTGCAGTTGCTAAGCCATCCACAGAGGCAAGTACCTCATCAGCAGAGGATGAAGGTCAGGATGAGATGGATGCAGATGAGATCAAGGTGTGTTGTGAGGGCACGCCAGCACGTCAGGCTGCTGCTTGCTCAGTCAATCTCAGCCATAAAAGCTGCCCGATCATTCGTAGAACTTTTTTGCAATGTTGTGCACTGGCTGAAGTTGAAATGTAACTGCTGCCTCAGGCTATACTACTAGACTCATTCTATGGGACAGACAGAGGCTTATCTGTCAGCAGTGAGGCCCGAGCTGAGATCAGCGAACTGATAACTCAATTGGAAGCCAAGAATCCAAACCCGGCTCCAACAGAGGTCAGCAGCATTGTCCCTGTTACACAGAGGTCTGTCTGACTCTGGCATGCACAGTTGGATTTTGCTCAGATGTAAGATGGGACTGCATCTTGTTGTTTGCCTAGTGCTTGCCGTCTGCATGTCTAAACTCAGCATATGATCATGCTGTGTATGACCCTGTTTGCCATTCTTTGGCTACTGCATATCACACATAGCTGCAGAGGCTTGATTTGCAGATGATGAGTGTAGGCATGCAGACTGGCAGAACACAATCAACACTGCAGAAAGAATATTACGCCTGCATACATGATGCTCAGTCCCATTTGACTGGCCTTCTACCCTGACATTATGCATGTTTCCTTGCAGGCAGTAGACAAGTTAAGTGGGCAATGGAAATTGCTGTACACAATCAACAGTGAGCTGACTGGCCTGTTAGGACTAGGCAGGTTGCCTGGGGTTGAAGTGGGCGAGATCAGTCAGAGCGTCAATGGGTCTATGCTTAACATCACAAACACTGTGACCATTGGCGGTCCTGTCTCGCGTACAGCCTTCAGTGCAAAAGCAGCTTTTGAAATCATGAGTCCAAAGCGAATCCAGGTTTGTGCTGTGCTTACCTTGCAGTCATTGGCTGCAAATTGGTCTGTATCCACCGTAATTTCCTTCTCAGGCCACAAGGCTATCTGGCTAGTTATAGCCTGAGCAGGAGTCCCACTGTCTGCCGTCAACAGGTGCAAGTGGCTATGTGGATTGACTGACTTTATCACATTGGTGTCCACAGCGGTTTGTCTTAGCAGGTAAGGTTTGAGAGGGCGGTCATTGAGACGCCACAGCTGCTGACTGACAAGGAGTTCCCATCAAGCATCTCTTTTCTTGGCCAGTCTGTGGACCTCACAAGCCTCAAGGTGTGAAGCCCCACATGCATGAGCTGAATCTTATGCAGTTGCATGTACTGATGTCACCTGACAGATTTCAGCCTTGCTGTTTGTCCCTCCGCTGAATTTGCTTCACTAACTAGCTTTGCGTTGATGTTGCAACATGAGTCACCAGGTGCTCTGTGAGTGGGTGCTTTGCATGCTTGGCAGGCAAACAGGGTATGGGTGCTGCAGTGTGACATCAGCATCATAGCAAGCGCTGGGGGTGTGTGTTACAGGATGTACTGCAGCCAGTGAATGCTTCGGTCAGAAGCACAGCCATATCCATATCCAATTTCCTGCAAAACAAGCCAAATTTGGATTTCGCAATCCCTGGCAACCAAGGAGCTCAATCATGGCTCTTGACTACTTACTTGGATGATGTAAGCATATATAAAGGTTTTCTTGCCTGCATGTGTGCTGCCTGGGCAAACAACCCTGTAGGAAATCTAGTCACAATTATGAATGCATACAGAGCAGAATCTGACTCTGACAGCATTACCTGTTTGTGCTACGGATGCATATCATGTCAACTTGTGCTCTGTAGCACTGAGCTTTTGTTTCTGTCTGCATTTTGCTGTGTGCACCTTTCAGCACACTTGGATTTCAGTAGATTAGTGCATGCACAAGTAAACGCTATGGAAACATGTATCGTGACATGCGTTACTGATGGCATGATGCCTCCTGTTGCAGGACCTTCGAGTTTCCAGAGGGGACAATGGAGCTGTTTTTGTTTTGGCTAAGGACGCCTACAGCTTCAATGGAGGGTTGAGAGAGAGAGTATACAATGCTTTAGCCAGCCAATAAGTCAGATCACCTGTTGAAGAAGGTAAAGTCATATTTTTTGGAAGTTGAGACAAACTAAACAAGTTGAATATCTCCATGTGATCCGACTGCGCGAAAAAAGGCATCATAGTGTCAGTGATGGTGGCAAACAGAGCCACATACTGTTGCCAAAGTGGCTCAAAAGCGGGACAACCCTGCATTATATGCAAATCATCTGCAACAGCAGCATGTAACTCATTTGCAAAAGCAACATGTGTAAAGCCCCACAGTGCATGCACACCCTATCAGCCCTAGCAACATGGTGACCATTGGCAAAACGTCCAACAACGTGTACAATAGCCAGACTGTGAGACTCAAGTCTGTTTTGTGGACAACGCTGCACGCGCCTACCAAAAACAGGTAGCTGATATTGATGCTTGCTAGAAGGCTTATACCAATGATGGTATGTGCAGCTGACCACCTCAGTAGGCCCTAGGACAGTATAGTCGTGAATGCTGCGTAAATGCTGACGCAAGACCTCAATTGCAGCAATTGACCACACTTGCAGCAACCTCCAAAACAGGGACAAAATCACTACACACAGTCCAACGGACTGCTGTGTTGTAACGCTCGCCATAGCCATGCATGCAGCCATACAACATCACTACACGTCCGCTGATATGTTTCGGTACAGTAGCTCTCGGTATCCACAATAGCCTGTCAAAAGTGAAAGCCTAGGCGTGACGATGAAACTCTGCTTGTAGCTTGTCTAGCCTGATCTGTGCCGGTGATTCAGGCTTACAGAATAACACAATCTCTACTTAGCTGACGCACCGGCGACAACAAAGCTTCAGGTTACATTGCATCCTTTTGTATTCAGTGACCCTACGTGACATGCTAGCGAGCAGCTTCAGGTGCTGTCACTGCCATAAGCCGATCCTATCTGACACCCGCACCTTTCGCACGTCAGCAAACAGACCGCCCGGTAACATTTCGAAGGGGTTTATTGCATGCCGTGGCAAACAATCTGTCTTGAGACACTGGAGTATCACCTCCTGCGCTGCAGGGTACTATGCAGTTGTCAGCAGCAGCAAGAGCAGCACTTCCAATGCGAACAGCACTGCGCAAAGGGGCGAGCAGAAGCGTGCTGTGGTCATTATGCCAGGACTAGGGAATGCAAAAAATGACTACAAGGCTCTGGCAGAACTACTGACGAAGGAGGGTCTCACTGCTGAAATAGCCAGTGTGAATCGCATTGACTGGCTCAGAAACGCAGCAGGCGTCGTGGATATCAACTACTGGAAAGGCACCTTGAACCCACAGCCAACGGTGAACTGGTACCTCTCTCGTAGCAAGCTGTCGAACCCATAAGCATCTGCCCTGCTCCACTGTGCACCAGCCAGCCTGCTTGTGATACACAGTGGCAAAGCTCAAGTCAGCCTGCATCAGAAAACATCTAGTGCCAAGTTCAGTGTTATGCTGCCCTTGGAATCAACTGTCACACACCAACATGGCAACAGCACAGACAGACTTCACAGCTCAGCCACGGATCCACCTTGAGCGCTAGCTTGCAGCGTCAAGGCACATGGCTTGAAACATAAGAAACCAATATGGCATGAGACTGCAGGTATCTGAAGCGCATTGATGACGCTGTAAATTCTGTCAAGACTCAGACTGATGGTGCTCCTGTCACCCTGCTGGCGCATTCAGCAGGAGGCTGGCTGTCCAGAGTGTACTTGCTGTCCAAGGGCACAACAGGCATCGACAGATTGGTCACAATTGGCTCACCACATTCACCCCCCCCTCAGGTACCTTCAAGCCGTAATCATGTTTGAGTCATGCAAGACTGCAATCACATCATGCAGTCATCAGCATTTCAGAAGGGTTATGCTTGCTGTTCCAGAGGTCATGAACATCATGTAGTGGCGCAAACACATTTGCTGGCTATGAGTCATATCTTACTTTTGTCAACCTGATGCAGCCGTCCTCACAATGTTGATCTGCAGGGTCAATGCCTTGCTTTGCAAATGCAGCTCATTCTGATGTTGCATGTTGCACATGTATTTACTCAAACATCGCATAACATCAGACTTTGTGCAGCATGCCCCAAACATTGCACTGTCTGTTGTGTCCGCATTTGCCTTTGCATTTAGAAGTGCTTTATTGCATATTGCAGGAAGCTAAAGTGATGGACCAGACGAGGGGCATCCTGACCTACGTAGAGCAGAACTGCCCGGGGCGGTTCCATTCCAACATTGAGTATGTGACAGTGGCTGGCAAGTACATTCAGGGGGCAGGGCTGAGGGACAAGGGAGCCACCATACCTCAGAAAATTGTTGGTGCAGGCTACCAGCAGGTGAACAGTGATCACAGAGGCATCATTTGGTGCTCATCTGGAAGTGCGTTGTCACTTGTGAATTTCTCCTGCATGGTCAGGGCTGACCAGTAGCATTGTTATCACTTCCTTGCTGTTGGACTGTTTGCTTGTCTGCTGTTGCTGGAAGCAGCTCTTCGACATGTGCTTGGTGGGACTCTGGATGTATTGTCACAGATGTGCCGTTTCCTGCCTCTTCCAGATGATGTGGTGACAACTTTGTCCACACAGAGACCAACGTATGCCTGATAGCAGTATTGGTCCATGAGAAGCTATTGCCACAGTCCTGCTTAGGGTCATGTCTATATGAGGGTTCTGGTCATCACTGCTGCAGGTGTGTGGCAATGCCAGGGTTTGGGGCGATGGAATCATCCCCATTGAGGCAGCACATCTTTTTCTTTTCTTTTCTACACAGCATTGCCAACACTCCTTTTTTTGCTTGGTATAGATAAGGGAGGGTCCCAGCAGACCCGGGAGTGCTGCCCTGGGGGAGGGGGGTCTGGAGACTCGCTTGGCGCAAGCTGAGGCCTGCTTAGTCAGCGGGCAGCTGTCTGCAGCTGCATCCCAGCTACAAAAAGTCGTTCAGGTGATTCACTAGTGTCCCATCTGCTGTGAATGAGCGTGCATTGATTTGCTGGCTGCAGCTGCATGATGTTGTTTGCTTGCTGTTAGCACAATGCACAAAGTTGTCTCTTGCTTGACCACGCACGCCAGCAAGTTGCCAGGCAGCTATGTGCCACGACAGCTCTTTAACTCTCCAAGCAAAATTCTCCTACACACATTCTGTTCATTTTGATGCTGGTACTGCTTGTAGTACCATGAAAGTGCAATGTGTTCCTCTGTGCCCTTGATACCCTTGCAACACCGAATCATGGTTTGCTGCAGGGCACAGAAGCAGCGTCAGTGGTGAAAGATTGGGTGCAAGCAGCTCAGGCCCGAGCTGTGGCAGAGCAAACCTGTGCCCTGCTGCAAGCACATGCCGCAACCCTTGCTGCCAGCCTGTCTCATGAGTGATTGAGTCATGGTTTCAAGGGATCTGTACAACAAACAGCAAACATTGCAGGCTGTCTGCAGCATCATGCTCCTGAATTTGCTGTCACTGGCCTGGTGCTCACAGCACATGTGGAATGTTGACACCTTGCGCCAGAGTCCACGTGCAAATCTAATCAAACGGCAACCAGTCTACCTTACACAAGGACTGACGTGGAGACACAGTGCAATGTACTGAGTTAGCGTTATGATTAATGTTCACTGTGTGGCCCTGTAGCTAAGTAGGGCTAACATAGCCATCTGTGCAATCTGATTCATGCCAAACATCGCATGTCAACACACACAGAAGCTATAGCATATACACCATTTACATGATCTGAAAGTCAGATGTTCTTGCAACGAGTTGCATGTCGGCTTCACTTACAGGCAGGAGACTGAGACAGCTTCTGCCATGACAGTTGAATCGAAACATGTAAGACTGGTGGGCTGCGGATGGAATAGGAACTTTCATTTTATACCCAGAGTGTGGTACAGATGCTGAAATGCATATAAGGTGACCGGCAATCAGGTCCACCTGAATTAATGCATGCCGAAAGACACCATGAGTCATCATAGACACTGGTTTTAATTGTCCTGCTGACCAACAGCAGTGGGGCCTGGCTTGATTATTGTGGCTGTAGCTCCAGCCATATCCTGTGGCATCGGGCACATTGTGGGAGCGGCCACCTTCCTTGGCAATGCCTAGAAATGCAAGAGGTTGTGTAGATGATATTTTCAAAACATACACCTGCCCAGAGATCATCCTGGGTCCAACCGTGACAAAAGGCGCATGGTGAGTGTCAGGACCAAATTCAGGTGAGAATGTAGCCGTCTCTGCCCATTGCCCATCTACCATTGCTCTCTGAACAAGTACGTGGTTGCTGGTGTGGGCAAATTTGAGACCCTCAGACGGTGTAGAGCTTTCTGCACTGAGGCAAGGGCCTAAAGCTTCTCCCAAGCCAAGGTAGTCAACCAAACAATTATAGGCATCCTCTTGGGCATGCTCAATTGGAGGAGCTGCAGTCTTCTTCTCCACCTCTGCCCTGAGCTGGCGGCACCGCAAGCTTGTCAGAATCTGCTGAAAGCAGTAAGGCTCAAAGTCTAGGAAAATGCGCCCTTGTGAGTCATGGTCTAGTGACTGTTCCCAGCGTCCACTGAACATGGAAGCTAGAAGCGAGCCCTCAATCTGCACATGAAGGGATTACATTAAGCCAACTGCATCTTTTGTACTCTATGGATCAGTTTGCTGGGCGGAGGTGCTCTTGTGTGTATGCTGAAGCCAGTCGGCTGATGCAGGCATACAGGGTTTTGCTACATTGGTGAAAGCTTTTCAAAGAGGGTGAGCTTCCTCCCTTTTGAACCTACAGTCCGCACGTCACTTGCCACACAACCACCTCACATGGCATACAACCACATCACATACTCAACCTTGTTCCACTGTCAGAAATCAACATCCACAAGTCAAAATTACTCCTGCCAGACAACCACATCAAATGCTTGCTACCATATCACATGCCACATGACCACATTACATGCCACGCAACAACATCACGTGTAGCGCAACCACGTCAAATGCCACTCATCCTCATCACCAGCTTTGTTGCTGTGCCAGAATTGTTCAGTGCAGTTTGAGCAGCTACGTGCAAGCTGACAGGGTGGGTGCATGTCTACCAGACAGCCTTCAGCCTCATGATGACTGCCCATTGAGTCATCAAATTGGCCTGCTCTTCAACACTCTGGTACGCTGCTGTTGATGTTGCAGGTGCTGATCAAGTAACCCTTGATGGCGTGTACCACTCACCTCTGAGTGCAGTCATTGCTGTTGATGGCAAGGTTGGCCGACCCTGGTACGGCTCACCTGAGGTTCTTCCAAAGTGGATACAGCACATAAGCTGTGATGCATCAGACAGCATGGTAGAAGTTGGGGACACCTTGCCTCCAAATTTGTGATGCTGCTGTTCTGCTTTGCATGTGGGCATGCTTACCATGCTGACTCTTGGTCAGATGCACCAGAGTAAGCTGTGTGAGGCCTGTGAGGCTTCTTTGTGATGTTCAGCTTGAAGGCTTGCTCTTAGTTTGTTCAGTCATTTGGCTCTTAACATGTCCAGTCATTCAGTAGTAGCTATGCCAGCTACTTGCTATCCACCCGCTGGGCTTGCCAGGAAACAGTCCTGTGTGTGCGGCCCTGTGACTGGTAGCAGACAGTGACTTTGTTCAAGGGATGTCATCATCCCCTCTGATAGGACAATTGCCAAAAATGTTGCTTTTGCAAAGGCCAAAGACCTGTTCTCAGGCACCTGAGCAGATGTCTTGTCATCACAGCTACAGCAGAGTCAGCACATGCAATCTTATTTCCGCTTTGAACACTGTCCACATTGTATACAGAATGTTGCATGTTTAGAACAGAAACCCTTAACGCTGACCCCATAAGCCTGTTTGCAGTTGGGCTAGAGTGCATGTCTGTTAACCGTTGTGACTACGGTCAGCTCAAGATCATGTAGAGATCTGTGGTGTGATTTGTAAGATGCAGTCATGACCATGCATGCCAAAGTTGCGATATGTGATCGACATGACATCATGTTGGCTGGTCAATAATGTTCAGCGACAATACAACTGATGATTGCAAGCCTGGTGAGCGAGTGTTGTGTATTCTTTTGCCAAAAGAGACCACTTCTCAACATCATTTTGGCATTCAACCAAGGTGCAAAGCAAGTCTTGAGGCAGATCCAAGATTAAATGCTGTGTCCACCTGCTAGGCTGCAACACCTCACATTATGTTCACTGTCTCTTGCTCCCCTTAATAGCGTGAGAAGATGCCAAAGTTCATGACGAGCCATGCCTTACTGGAACAGAAAAATAGTCTGCATTGTTATGCTATGGTAACAGGAGTCATCAGAGCTGGCGGCTTGGAAACATGACCGTACTTCCTACGCCTAGTTTGCTTCTGTACAATGCTGCAGTAGTCCACATAAGCTGGCTTGAAACTAAGTTCCACATCATTCAATCTTTGCAGCAATGGCCACGTATTCAGGATGGCATGGTTATTAGCCAGCTTGGCAAACCTGAGCTCCTTAGAATTGCGTGACAAATCTAAGTCTCGTATCAGAGGCCAATTGGCCATGAACAAGTCTGAAAGATCTTCCCTGTCCATACTACAGTCAGTCATTTCCAATGCCTCTAACAATGGCCATTGGCCTTGTGCTAAGATTGGCATACAACCCGGAAACATCATATTGTGACTCAAATTCAGCCTCTTGAGCATTGGCCATGTACCTTGAGATAGCATGGCAGCATGCCCATGTACCCAATAAGTATCACCATCACCAAATTCTGTGTGCATGTCTGTTCCACATTGTCTACTCAAATCAAGGTCCTGCAAAACCGGCCACGAAGCATGGACAAGATGGGCCAGACTCTCAAGCAACTCACAGTGAAGCAAGCTTCCACTCAATGACAATGTTGAAAGACCAGGCCAGTGTCCCCTAGTAAGGCATAGCACATCAGCGCTTTCCAGCTCATGATGCCGACCAGACAGGTCAAGGTGCTTCAGATGTAACCACTGAGCATTTGCCACTGCACACAAGACACTGTGAGCCCCAGGGCGCTCATCCTCCCATTCAGGACCACCGCTAAGATCAGCATACTCCAGCAGTGGCCAGCTGGGAAACCAACATGCAACATGTCGTTGATACCAAAAGCAATTACTATCCAGATGCAGCCATTTCAGCTCAGGCCAGGAAGCGCCAGCCAGAAATATTGTACATGCAGCATCTAGGCGGCACTTGCTCAGGACAAGCTGTTGAAGAATCGGCCAGTCAGCCTGAGCGAGCAGTGCAACACCAGCCCTGTCAAGCTTGTTCTGAGACAAATTTAGCCTTTTTAGAAGAGGCCACTTGTTCAATGTGGTCAGCTGCAGAAGAGTGCTGTGTGTGAGCTTGCTGTTGCTGAGATCAAGATCCTCAAGATGTGGCAGGTCGGCCTCAAGCAGCTGAGACATTGTGATGTTGCTCAGCCGTACCTTTGACAGGCTCAGGTGTTTGAGACAAGGCCAGTGGACCTGCTGCAGACCTGGAAAAGGAGAAGCACCAGACCGCAGCACTGAACGCCTGCTGCCAGAATCATCTGTCAGCGTCAAACTCTGCAAGCACGCCCAATCGCCCTTGACAATGAGTGGAACGTCTGTCCAGTCAGCCAGCACTAGATCTGCTGTCTCATGCATATGCTTGCGAAATGCCCGATTGACGGTCAAGAGTGTTCGTCTTGCATCTGATGACATTGTCTCAAACATGCTGGGCACTATGTGTAGCATGTCTGTTAGTGTGAGCGGCGCTGAAGCTGACTCTTCCTTATGGCTTTCCGTCTGTCTACCTGTTGCTCTGACCATGGCTGCTGCTGGCAGCTCAAACTCTTTCGTAGCTCCTGTGCAAGCACAACGCAATTTGTGACGATGGCACTCAAAGTATTGCAGTGAGCAGTAAGGCAGGACAGCATAGGGTCTGTGTGAGCCAAGTGCGCAGCCACTGAAAGTCGCTACCTTGGTTTGAGCTGTACGCTAAGGACACTTGCTGGCATTGGTTGCAACAGACGAGCAGCGCCTGCAAAGCGTGACTGAGTGCTCCTGCAAAGAAGTAAGTCATTTTTGCAAGGCGCCAGTCCGATCAGCCTCTCGCAGCACGAGTTGCACCTCAGCACAGATGACTGATGAGTGACTGCGGTGCAGTATACTTTGTACATCTTCTGCACACAAGAACTACCTGACAGGCGAGAATAGCGGTGAAAGCTTGCGTGAAGGTGATCTCCGTGCAAGGAGGGGGGAACAAGGGTTGTGACAGGCTCGAACGGACAACCTTCTTGATGAAGATCCAGGCAGACTAAATTTACGCAGCAGTCGGAATGATGATCACAATGGAGTTGAGCGACGCTTGTCACGGAAAACAAGCATTCTAGCCTGATCCATTTTCTTATGTAGAGTTTCAAACTCGCCAGATCTGGTTTCGGAGCGTCACCTATTATAATTATATAATGACAATCAACTAGGGCAACACATGATGTGCCAACATGGCATGCAATGCTCAGCTAGTCTGATTACACATTGCATTACAGTGTGCCACCTGCTGTGCACAGAAGCAGAACATTTGGTCGCAAGTGGCCACTGCAGGGGCCCAAGTCTGCCTCAGACTTCTGTACACAGCCAACAATTCTTGCAGCGCTTGCTGTAGCCAAGACAGTCCTGCATTGCAACCTGAAGCCTGCTGGATCACTATGTGCACAGAGAGTGTTCAAGTGTTGCCGCTGCTTTCATGACAGGACATCTGCGTGCTTCACCTGGATAAAGGACAAAAGGGGATTATCAAACACGGTGTCAATGTCTCAGCTGACAGCACTGTAACTGCGCAGTTGTTGCACAAGTACATGCGTCAACTGCATGTCAAAGCCACAATGATAAGTTGTTTCCCAGGGCAGAAGGTAAGAATGCATTGGCTGTGAAGATGCAATCATGTCTTTCCAAATGGTGCTGTGCAATTGTCTTGAACCTGTTTCAGGCAAGAAAGAGGCCGAAGGTTGTGTTATGATGCTCCCAAAAAGTCTGCACATTTGCGCAGGATCAAGTGCTGGCTCATAGCATGTACATATTCCTGTGCAGCGCATTGGCACCATGTGTCGAAAGCAGTTCTCATCGGATCACTCAATGAAAGCCTGACTAAAGCAATATAGTATGTGATAGAGATAGCGCCCATGATCCCCCTTTCTGTAGTAATCCCTAGTGGGGGAGGGGGGAAGGCAGCAATGAGCAAAACAGCCTTTCCATCAATGGGATGGAAAATGAGCTGAGCCGCAGGCAAACTCATCAGTCACAGACCTCCTCTTTCAGCAGACTGCTGATCTGAAATGTGACCACAACGAGCGCAGCAAGTGCAAGTTGAGCAGCTGCAGCAGCATATACTTCATCACATTGAGCTGTGCAGTCTGCCAACAGGAGCATCACTGCACTGTTACGGATGATCAGCAAACAAGCCCTTTTCATCTCTCATCAGAGCTCAGCAACTCGGCCCATTCCATCGTTGAGATGAGCGATGGTCTCAGCCGCAAACAAACATACAGCCTGTTGGGCCTCATCTTGCAGCAAATCACTGGGTACACCAGGGCTTTGCAACAACGACGAGCGCAGCAAGCGTGATGGGGCAGCAATACATGGCCCTCTACAATACAAAACATGCAAACGCTCCGGAACCATCACTTTCACCTCGGAAAGCGTTGCACGCCACTCTTGCGTGTCATTGCATCGGCCGCGACAGATTCACCTCGAGCAGCTATCTACATAAACATCTTCTGTTGGCTTTGCAGTGTTCGTAAGACAGGGCATGAGCGTTACCGTTCTGGCTGCAAATCGCGTCACCCTGCGTGGATTTCGTCTAGCTGTTTATAAGGGCATCAATCACGTCTGCCACAGTTCGTTGCAGTCAAAGTGCTCGCCTTGTCTGAGATCTCACCAGCGCGTTCACGAGCGGAAGGTGTGGATCACATCTGCAAGCGGCAGGCCCCACATGGCACAAGCCAGTGCTGCGGAGAACATGAGCAAAACGTATCAGCATGAGCTGCAAGCTGCTTGCGCAGCTGTCAGGCTAGCTGCACGGCTTTGCACGGTATGTTGAGAAAATTTTTTTGTCCTGAAACCCTGGAAAAAGGTATCCCATGCCTGGGCTCCAACACTTTGCTTGGGCTGTGCAGAAAGTCCAGCTGCAGCTCAAAGCAGGAGAGAAGCAGGACAAGAGTGATGACTCGCCAGTGACAATAGCAGACTATGGTAAGGACACTTTATGACTGCCTGGTAGCTGTGTGTTTTGGCTGCATGTATCTGCATTGTTCTTAGGCAAATTATTCTCTCCTACATGGCCTGATGCAGAAATGCCAGCACACAGGCTTAGGATATGTCATGACAATTAGCATGAAAAGGTTGTGCATTTGCAGGTAGTCAGGCACTGGTGGCATATAGCTTACAGAGCTCACTACCTAGCATGCAGTTTTCCATGGTGGCTGAAGAAGACTCTGCTGACCTCAGGTCATTGCACACTTACTGCTCTTTGGTAGTGAAAAAACGTTTGACACACCCCAGTGCAGTAGGCGTGGAGTATGCAGCTTGATCACGCAGCAGTAGCCTGTATTGCATCATGCTGGTCTGTCATTTGCTGGTCACAGTTGGTTTCACATTCACTGCAATCCAACTGGCATCTCCCCTGCTGTGTTATCATTGCTTGCTTTTCATTAACATGACATGGAGAGTACATCCAGCAGCTCTGCATGCGGCAATTTGTGGATCAGACTGGCCTCTGCAAATCCTTGATGCATTCATCAGCACAGATCTGCTAAGGTCAGCAGCGGTGTGGTTTTCCCTCTTGGCATCGTCTGCCATTGCTAGGATTCACAAAACAACCCGCAGCTGCTGCCCCACACACTCCTGATTGTTTGTGCCCTGATAGCAAAAGCTGTCAAATGTGGCAGGTCCCAGGACAGTCAAGCCATGGCAGATCGCATAACAGATGAGGTGAACAGCATCTTGTGTCAGGAAGATGGTGCACCGCAGCTGAGCAAGCAGGCGGTCTTGGACCTCATTGACCAAGGAGCTTCTCAAGGAGGACCTCAGGCAGGTTGCAACAAATGCTTCAACTTGAACTGCTTTGGCTTTTGTCCATTTCCTGCATTGTAAGACACAATACCTGTCATGCTTATCTGCCACGCTAATCTGCCAGCAGACCTGCAGGGAAAGCACCGGATGCTGGACCACATTGAAGGCGCATTGTGATGCTGCACCTTTGTGTGCCATTGCTCACGTTTCATGGCAGCAGCTGCAGAATCAGCATTTGCAGGCTAACCGATGATGTTATGGGGATTGCAGGGAAGGCACTGGGTGCTGGACCCCATTGATGGCACCAGGGGCTTTGTGGGGCTTCGCCAGTACGCCATCTGCCTTGGCTTGCTAGACCAGGGACAGGTAACCCACATCTTACACCACCCCTGCACCCACTTTGCATGCGTCAGAATGGTCCGAAACATGAGAACAAGACTATACATGCGTCACATTGATGCAAGACCTAAGAACAACACTGTACATGCGCCCCACTGGTGCTCGAACAGATGACAAAACCACTCTTTTCTGATCTGCAGCCATGAAAGGCGTCAGAGAGCAGAAGCAAAAAAATTGCTGAAACGTCAGCCTTGCTCAGGTTGTGTGTGTTGCAAGTGTCACTGAAAAGAACGCTGATCGCGATGTGGCACTTGAATGACAGGCATACCCGGGCTACTCAGCTTATGCAGCCTTCCTGGTATCAAGAAATTGGGCAGTCACACATTCCTAGCCTGCAGCCTGAGTCATGCTGGTGCATGCATACACTAGCAAGACTTGTTGTCTTGCACAAAAAGGGAGCGATGCCAATGCAGGTGGTGTTAGGAGTTCTCGGGTGTCCCAATCTGCCGCAGCAGCCCATTCAAGAGGAGGATGGGGCAGCCGGAGTGGCTGAGAGGGTGGGTACAGAAGGCATCGGCTGCCTTTTCACTGCCATCAAAGGGCAAGGAGCTTTTGTGGGACCGCTCAACGGTAAAAGCGCTAAGTACCAGGGCCACACTGATGTCAATAGGTCAATGGTAACAGCTGCCACTCTGTGTTGCGCATGCAGTAGCTCTGCCTCCTTGTGTCAAACGGTATGCAACACGTCAAAGCTCACAAAAGGCAACAGGGGGACTCTGTGTTGGGCATGCAGTATTGCTGCCTCATTCTTATGTAGCATGGTATGCAACACTTCAAAGCTCACGAAAGGCAAGGGGCGGGGGGTAGTATATTGGCACAGCAAAGGGCCTTTATGAAACCTGTCAAAGAGTAAATCCTGCTGGCTATTATGAAGTGAATACCATGAGCTTGCAGCCTCAAGTTTTCTTGATGCCCAGCACACTGCGTGTTCACAAACACTTTACAGCTAGTGCATGGAACAGCATTTGCATGTCCAGTCATACAGTTCAATGAGACCTTCAGGTTTTGACCTTCTGCAATGGTGCCCATCCACATGTCCTGTTGGCTAAGCTGGCATTACAGAACAGGTCAGACTAGCTTCTGTGCTAAGGGCCTCGTCAGATCAGGTAGCGTCTATCCATCAGAATCTGCAGCGTGTACGCACTTCAGCCCTGAGTTGCTAATTTTCATGCCTACTGACACAATGCGCTGCTCAGGGAGGTTTGCCACTCACTAGGCAAGGCAGAAGACTGTGCCGACCCATTACTATTAGGCAAGCCAGAACGCTGCTAACATGCCTCGCTACTAGGCAAGCCAGACCATTGCTGAGATGTCTCACTACTAGGCAAGCCAGAACACTGCTCATGTGTCTCCCTACTAAGCAAGCTAGAACACTGCTCAGATGTCTCACCAATAAGCAAGCTAAAACACTACTCTGACGTCTCGCTACTAGGCAAGGTAGAACTTTGCTCACATGTCTCGCTACTCTGCAAAGATTTGAGTGTCCCTGTTGGTTTGCACAGGAGGACCACCATCCAGCAGGCTGCAGCTACAAGACAGGTCAGACTTCTCACAAGCACGCTTCATGGAGTCCTATGAGAGCAAGCATTCTGACCAGAGCTTCACCTCCAAGCTTGCCAAGGAGCTAGGAGTCACTGCACCTCCTTTGCGGCTGGACAGCCAAGCCAAGTATGGTATGTCTCTTCGCAGCGTGCAACTGCCATGCTGTGCATGCTGTGCTGTGCGTGCTGTGCTGGGCGTGCTATGCTGTCTGCATTGCCTTTGCGCTTAGACAGCCGAAGGCAGTGCAAAAGCCATCCTGTCCTGTGCATGATGTGCTGTCTGCGTTACCTTTGTGTTCAGACAGGTGACAGCAGTTCAAGCGCCATGCTGTGCTGTGCATGCTGTGCCATCTGCGTCGCCTTTGCATCAAGATAGCCAGAGGTAATGCTGACCACATGCTATGCAGCAAAACAGCATGCATTGGTCAGCTGCATATGCTTGTCTGCACCTTGTGAGCACTTGCTTTTTCCACCTTGTTCTATGGCCCCTTTGCTTGGCATGGATAGGCAAGCCAAATATGACATCTCCTTTGCGTTAATCATCTGCAAATCATCTGCAAATGAATGCACCGAGCAAAAAACGCATTGTGTACATGAAGCTGTTAGCCCTTTGAAAGCCCAGCCCAGCACAGCACAGCATGCGCCATTGCAACATGCAGTAATGATGTGGCATGTCTACATATTGAGAATGGCTGCAATGCGTCCTAGGCCCTAAACCCTCAAGTTCATATTGCTTTTTTGGCGCATTGACATTGGCGTTATCACCCTGCTTCTCACTTGATTTCTTTAGGCTGTGACAGTTTGTGGTATGAAGCAAGACTCATCATGCACCCTGGCATTGCTGCAGGTGCGCTGGCAAGAGGTGATGCAGCAATCCTGTTGCGCTTCCCTCACAAGGGGTACCGCGAGAAGATCTGGGACCATGCTGCTGGTGTAGTCATTGTCCAGGAAGCTGGTGCTGTCATCACAGATGCTTCAGGTGATCTTACTCATGATGACTCACGCTGACCGTTGACATGTAGCTTGTTACCATGGGACTGGCACAGGGACTTAGCAATTACACTGCACTGTCAGAAGTAGTGGTAGTTGCTCTGGTAGTTGATCTGGTGGTTGCTCTGGTAGTGGCTCTGTGCAAGCGGCGGTCTGTGTGTATCTGGTGTGTGAATGCCGTGCCAATATGAAGCCTGCTAAGGTGCTGCAACATGCCTCAAATTGCGACTGTGGGGGCACACTGCCTGGTGTGCAGAATTGGAAGTCTGTGTCAAGGCCATCGCAGTCAAGCATTTGTTTGCATGCTTGCCAGCATGAAAGGCGTCCAGTGCCGCTGTCTATGTTGCCAGCAGAAGGCTTGCCCTCAAGTGCCTGGTGCTGCAATGATTGTACCTGTTGGTGTTGCGTGCAAGTGGTGTATGAACATACAGGATGTCAGGCAGCTTGCAATTCTTGTTGCAAGAAAGGGACTGGCTGTGTCATCACACATGTTTCTGCGCCAACTGAAGATGAGCTGCTCATGCAGCATGCCAATGTTGTCTGTGAATGGGCCTTGTTGTGTTGAATATATGTGATGATGTATTCTGTAGGCGCTCCGCTGGAGCTGGGGCGAAGTAGATGGCTCGACATAGACAGGGGTATTGTCACCGCAACACCCAAAGTTCATGCTGCCATCTTGAAGGCTATCAGCAAGTAACAGCCAGGAATAAAACTGGCGGTTCCAGTGGCCTTCCTCACTCGCTCCTAGAAGGGTTAGGCCTAGGCTGAAGCGTGCTGGTATAAATATACTGCTTGTGTCTCACAGAGTCTGACCCAGTCATCAATGTGAGGCTCAAAACATGACATTAATAACAGCTGCATGGAAAGGCTGACGTGATCACTTGCCGCCTATATATCCATTGTAGTCCCGCAGCCAGCGTTTGCTTTCCAGTGTCTGGCATTAAGCCTTAGACAAGCTGCATGGCAAGTTATCCTAGAACCCTTGCTGCAGGAGCAATGGCTCGCAACCAACAACCTGATCATTTTGGCGGAGAACTGTATCGAGATGAATAGGCAGTCTGACCAGTGTTTCAATACAAGGCTAGAAGCCTGAAAGCGCATCAAACTTCATGTAGCTTTTGCAGTGCTGAGTGGCTGAAGTATATGTATACAATCGTTTTGCGTTGTGGCCAACACATCTGTTGATTGTGTTGTTGACAAGAGCTGGGCATGCTGAATGCCATCACATCTTGCTGGCCTGAGACATAGCCTGATCGCCACTGACAAGGATGCAATAGTCATGCACTACCGTCATATTATGTTCCTTCCCAAAGCTCACTGCCTCTGCAGACTCACTTCCTGGTTGCATCCAGATGCGTGTAATTCCTGCTGAGTATGCTTCCTGGACAATGTTTGTGGTGACAGCAGGAGGAGTAATTATGCTGACAGCACAAGCATCTGCAGTTTCTGATGTGACCATATCCGACAGGCGTGTTGCTGCATCAACGCCTTCTATGCTGCCACCCTTGGGGTTGATCGGTGTTACAGTCATCTTACGATCTTGATACCATCTCTGCACAACAGCTTGTTGTGTGTACGCAACTGATTGCACTTGAGGGTAAATTGGTAACGAAGTTACGTGGATCGCGCACCAGAACTTTGTTGCCGTATTTTTTACGATCAGCACTTGCTCCCACTACAGCGAATCTCGTGGCACCAGTGAAAAAATGCTGCGCCGACAATGCAGCTGCTTGTGCTGAAGACATGTTGCTAAGTAGCAAAGCCGCTCAACGTGACGACTGATGCACTCAAAGTCGTGAGTTGTGCTGTTGACTGTAATACTCTGTTGGCATAAGCTGCTTGCTCACAGAAGCAGTTTGAAGCAAGAGGGCTTCTTGCTGTGTCAAGTTCGATTTTTTTGCACAATTGCTGTCTTTAGGTTGACCAGCGGGACTGCCTGCATTGCAGTGGCTAAAGGAATTGCAGTAAACGCAAGATTGCCTGACAGGTCTGGTCAGCCACTCAATCATTGGTTGCACATCCAGATTGAGATCAGTCAAGTGACCCAATGGCAGTTTGTGTGGACATCAGAAAAAGTCAAAACCGCCCTAGCATCATGTTGCCAGCATACCTCAAACACTTTTCATGCTTACTTTGTCACACAGCATACTGTGGCAAGATATGCCATTGCACATCAAAGGCACAGCTACAACTGCAAGAGCTTAGGGCACACTTGCATACTACCCTGGGCAAAAGTGCACATTACATGTCAATGAGCAATATCGACAGCCTATTTAAGATTTAGATTGGGGCATCTACCCAGGGAATGCAGGGTCAGCGTCTGTATGGCCAGCAACAATCTGTAGCAGATCAGCATGTCAACTGTGCCAGGTATAGTACGGCAATGACCAGTGAAGGTCTGTAGCCTGATCACATCTGCAGATGCTTTTGTGGAAAAACAAGCAATGTTTGCACGCGTCAGTCTGCATGTTGGCTGAAGACCCATGTCCCATTTCCATTGGCCGTCTTGCTTGTTCTGTCATATGTCACAGTCAGCTTGTCAATTGTGCCTTGCCCACTGAACCTGAACCTTCGGCCCGCTTTTGACTGCAGCAAATGGCACAATCAAAGAGTAGACATGGTGCAGGAAGCACAGTGCAGCAACATGCGATTTGAAATTTGTTGCATTGATGCATGCCCTTCTGATTACTGCTTGCATGACCAGGAGCAATAGCAGCAGCAGACAACAATGACATGCCCAGACGTGCTGCCATGCGTTCATAGTTGGCATCATTTATATCAGCAACCTCAGCTGCAGTATCTTGAGCAAATGGTGGCCAGGGACTCTTTCTGCAGCAGAATTTCAGGCATCTACGCAGGCATTGTCACAATGTCAGCCAGTCAGATGCTCACCTTCCCAAATACTCTCAACATTTCATCTCTGTCCAGGTTTACTACTACCAACTCACCAGGCTCAGGCATTTCACCTGGCTCTTGCTTGTCAGCAGCGTGCAACCTTGGGCAGCCATCAAACACCTTGTTGAACACCCCAGGCTCCACGCAGATTGTGAACTTCACTTCCAGAATGCCTCCCCATTGAATGCCTGCAACATTCCATGTCCTGCGCTTGAAAGCTGCAGGCGAGGCAGAAATGATGAACTGCAAGTAACAGCAGCAGCACTGTTGTGTGACAAGCAGTGTGTCCAAGTACAGGTGCTTACAGCTCTTCATCTGATCGCTTGCAGCCTTCAGGAAGGATGACGCCTGGTTCTTTGCTACCTTGCGCTGTGGAGTCTGTAACTCATCCTCAGGAGCTGCTCTCTTCCTGCATGCATTTGGCAATTTTAATACAAACACTGCATGCAGGCATGAGCTTTACCAAGGGTGGTGCTCATATGTTAGACCTACCTGCCATTTGTTTGCGTCTGCGCACCATTGTCTGCGGCACAGCTAGTAACAGGTCGTTGTGCCAAGGTCTCTTCTAGATTCTTGACTTTCTTTTTCAGGTATGTGATGATGACATCTTTTGCTGCGCGTCACACAGAGCTGTATAAGCTGAGACGCATGAGCAGGCCCAAGGTATAGCAAAGAAAGAGTTCAAGATGCTGACCTGACAGCTCCTCAGACTGCGCTTGACAAATGCGGGTCAAATCCGCTATGCTTTGACTGTCGCATGCAGGTTTGGAAATTGTCGTCGCAGATTGCGATAGAAAATCCTCCTCGATCCAGACAGGAATTGCCATGCTGAGGGTATCACAGACTTAGCTGTCTAGCAGGAGAACAGAACGTCTTGCCAGGCAATCCAATCACAGCTCTGTCGATCAGACGCTTGACAACCGTGGACGCTACGCTACATTGCAACACTCACTCCTGGGTTTGAAACATGCATGCAGTTTGACTTTCAGTTTGATCACGCTTGTTTGACCTCCTGCACGTGGTGGGTTGACTCATTGCATGAGTACAGTCAAAACTCGCACACAAGTTGTGTGACACAACTGATCACGATCTTGACAACATCAGCAATTTTGCGACATGTCTGTACAACAATCCTCCTTTGCGGCAACATCCATTAGAGGAGAATCAAATATAAATACAATGTCTTTATGGGTCTCTATGAGTACAATGGCTCGAATGGTCACAATAGCCAAAACAATGCACAGGTCCCTCAATGAATCTGCAATAGCAGGCATGTTCATCGAGGATTCAATATTTGAACTGTGGGAACACGCACTGGAGGCTAACTCCATGTATAAGATCGCTACGCTACATATGCCATGTACAGAAGACTCTGTATCAATAGCAGGCTGCAAGAACGCCAATCTGAGCCATTGCAATCAGCATAAATCAGTCTTCGTCCATCAAAATTACAGGAGGCAGATCTCGAGGATCTTCAACTACATTCTTTCCTACTCGTGACTGTACCTCCATTGCAGCCACTCCGGATTCTTTTTCACCTCTTGACCTGAAACAGAACAGGATCCTGAGCGAAATTTTTGTGGAAAGCAAGCGCATGCTGCCTGACGGCTTCTCAAATGCTTGTCCTGACCTCAGAATGATCAGAACAGCAATACAACTCTGCGCCTCTCTTGCTGAGATGCATACAACTGCTGACTGACAGAGTGTGAACTGCAAGATCAAACACGTCACAAACTACGGCATAATTTGGGCAAAGCTGCATCATGAAACTTATGGACTTGCGAGGCTCCACAACCGGGTGTGAGCTCTCCGTGACATCATCAGGCAGTAGATGTATGCAACTACAACGCCTTGCCAGCATATAAACAAGACAGACGAGAACCACTTGACTGTGAGCAGCAATACAGAAGTTAACGACAAGAGAGCAACCATCAAAGCAAGATGCACAGTTACACAGATCCAGCTGAGGCAATCGTGTACCTTGAGGCATCAAGCTCGCGAGTGATCTCAGGAGACACTTGATAGTGGTACTGCACTTTGATCAGCTTCCTCAGTGCTTCTTTGTCCTCCTTGCGAATCTCATGCTTATACCTACATGGGCATCATGCAAACATCAGACATGAGATCCTAACATGCTAAGCCATGCACTTGCACCATTGCATAGTAAATGATGCTCCAAGTGTCCATCATGCTGTAAGTCATCCAAAAAGAGCATCCCAGCAGAGCATCTGAAGCGCACAGCTCAACTAAGAGGACTTACAAACATGTCCCCAGCATGAGGTCCATTACCAAACAATGCCAGGCCTGCATACCTCACCTCTGCACAAAGCATAGCAAGGACTGGTGCCACACAACAGGCAGCATGCGCTCTTCCCGCTGAAACTGCACGAAGTGGTCCACCAGGCCATCAATCTGCAAACATCGTATTCAAGTCTGTGACATGCTTGCATCTTCATGCAGCAACATGAGGAACCAGAAAGGGCACATTGTCTGCTCTGCAGCCACCTTCCACGGACCGTCACACTGCAAAGCTTCTGCACCGCGCTATTAGACAACAGACCTGATGACGGTGATCAGGGATGAGTTGTCATAAGTGTAGAGGCAGAGGCAAAGGGCAGCACAGGTCGCAGGCAAGGGCTGGAGCAGGGCAGGGCAGGGCTGGAGCAGGGCAGGGCAGGGCTGGGCAGG
>JAABUP010003186.1_pt1 | contig 29402 bp, 21 predicted proteins | sample 5559201 | NCBI WGS metagenome assembly JAABUP01 (sample SAMN10711887, study PRJNA513373) | rock metagenome | isolation source: Antarctica rocks | place: Antarctica | reverse complement strand
CCTCCTCCTCCCCCCACCCTCTCTCCTTCTTCCCTTCTTCTCCTTCTTCCCTTCCTCTCCTCCCCTCCTACCTCACCAAACACGATTCCCACCACGCTCTCAATACCTCTAATTCATCTCACAAGGGCCGTCGGGACGTGTGTTTCAACATGACATATCTACCACGTAGGGTACTTACAATAAACAGTCTTCGGTACCGGTGGCAGGAGTAGGAGTCGATCGATGGACTAGTGGATGGGATGGTAAGGGAGGGAGGGAGAGAGGGTATGCTCGACGAGAGCGAGGGGGTGAGGGAGGTTGGAGGCGGCTGATACGACTGGTAGGGTTGTGGGCTTTCCTTTTCGTAAGTGGTCGCGGGCAAAACAGCCCAGTGATGGGCATCATGCTGGGAAAGTAACATTGTTCGCACTGGCTCAACGGGGTATATTGACGGCTTGCGTTTTCCGAGTCTGTGCCGATACTTTGGTCTTAAGTCATTTGGAGTCGTTAGCCGTCCCTATGAAATCGATATTCGGACGACAGTGAGTCCCAAAGTAAAAAGGAAATTCGTCGTGGTGCTCGTGATCGTTTCATGAAATAGAATAGCGCGCTGACTCTGCCGTCCCCGAAATTCCGTCACTTAGAGGCTATCCGCCCACTCTTACAACACACAACGCCCTTCGTTCTGCAAACACCACACCATCTGCACCGGCCCGGCACCCACCCCGCTCGTAACCAACCTCTCCCGCATCTCCGCCAATCTCCTCGTCGCATTCGCCACGTTCCTAGCCCTGCCGTCCACATCCTTCTTCCCGCTCCACAGCACCTCCGCCGCAGCCGCCGCCCTGGGCCACAGCATCTGGTCCAGATTTACCGGATCCGTCTGCTCGGCCCAGAGATGCACTTCGCCACCCAGTACGAGATGCTCGAGGTCCGCAGGGATGTTCATTAGAGGATCGTAAGCGTAGATCTGGCGCCAGTTTTTGAGTGGGGCGCAGTAGTCCGTGAACGGCGCGCCGATGATGTTGGAGCCGTGAGCGGGATCGAGCCATTGCCCGAAGCCGCAGTCGAGATACCAGGAGTTGTAATTCCCTGCAAGTGCTTTGTGGCCTGTTTGGACCGTCCGCAAGAGGGCGTCGTCGCTGCGCCAGGTCTGGATGATCACGTCGGAGCCGAAGGTGATGTTCCAATCGAGGAGTAGTTCCTCCCAGACGATGGGGGTGAGGCCTGCGGCACGGATTTTGTCGTGAATGCTGGTGATGAAGGTTTGGAGGAGGGGTTGAAGGACGGAGGAGGAGTTGGAGCGAACGGTTTCGTCGAGGAGGTAGACGTTGGCGTTTACTTCGTCGCCACCGGTGTGGAAGTATGGAGAGTAGGGCGAGGTGCGAGGAAGAAGATCGGATAAGAGTGTTTCGACGAAACTGGAAACGGCTGAGGAGTTGAGTTTTAGTTGGCCGGAGGGTGGTTCAGCAGCGTAGGTAAGCCAGTCGGGGTGTTGATGCGAAGCGGTAATCAGCTCAGGATACGCGTGTGCAATCGAAGCGGTGTGTCCGGGAGTTTCAATCTCGAGGAAGACGGATACGCCGCGGGAGAGGCCGTAAGATTGGACTTCTTGGACGTCCTTTGAGGTCCACACGAGACCACGATGGTAGGCGCCTTTGACTGCTAGCTCTGGAAGGGCGGGAATGTCGAGAGGCCAGGATTGTGCATCGACGGCGTGAAGGTGCAGACGATTGAATTTGTTGGATGCCATGGCGTCGATTGTACGAATGATGTCTGCAGGGAAGAAGACATTTCTAGCGATATCCATGTTCAGACCTCGATGCTGGAAGCAGGGCCAGTCCGAGATCTCAATTGGGGCGAGAGCTGTGTAGATACCTGCAGCCAAGTCTGAGTGCTTGTAGAATAATTGAGAAAATGTTTCAAGGGCACGCAGAACTCCAATTAAAGAGTTTGTGGTAATGGAGACCTTGCCATCCTCCAGAATAAGAAGGTTGTACGACTCGTCCAGCCCTTCAAGAGTGCTAGAGGACGTCCAGAAGCCGGATGATGAGTTCTGCTGAATTGAAACACTCTTGATGTAGGTTTTGGTGGTGTTCGTCGCGGGTTCAAAATCCGAGTTTCGAGGATGAAACTTCCATGGAAAGAACTGCTTCATAAGGATGGTCTGCTTTACCCGCACGATGGCGGTTTCCAAGATCGCCTCCTCCTTACTTGATGTCTCATGGTTGAGATAGTTGCCCCCCATCCAACCGCTATGAAGGAAGCTACAATTAGTCAAGTTTGACAAAGTATTGGGCGAACGTTACGTACTCAACATATTGTCGGAGTTGGGATGAAAGTGATACATGAGCTGTGCTTCTCAGGCCAGGATGAAAGTAGAAATTGACATCTGGAGAAAGCCAAAGGACTGCTTCTCCGTGTGTATAGTGTTGTGGTATTGGCCATAAGGCTGCGGTGTAGAATGGCAAAAAGGCTAACACGAAGAATATCTTCATGTCGGTTTTTGCAATGGAATATCCAACTTTGCAAGGGGACGAATAGTGGAATAAGGTCTAATATACTCTTAAAGCCAGGGAGGAACAAATAAGATGCTTTGAAGAACTCAGCTTTGTGAAAGCAATGATAGTTGTAAGACTTTCCCTTGACGATCTTGCCGCCAGAATGAGATTTGACTATCGAGTCGGCCGTTCTATTATGATTATAAGGCAAGTACGATGGAATAGTAGCTTCGCGGCAACTGGTAGAGAGCTCGCCCTCTTAAGGTTCGATGTAGGAACCGGCAAAGCATGAACAGCGGAAGTGCAAAGAAGACTACTGCGGCAAGAATGAACAGTATGGGATTACAGGAGAGTAAGAAAGATCCAGAGCCTCCGGGAAAGGTGCAGAAGCCAATTAGCCATGCCCAGCTGAGGCATCGGACAAGGCAGATTCAACAAGGCAAACGATGTAGCATCGCTTACATAATTGTAGGCGTGGTAAAGTAGCCACTTCACCTGAAATGCGGACATTGCTCTTCTACCATACCGAAGCCAAAGCTCCCCAATCTCAATTCACTCCCACTGCTTTGACCACGACACAAGCATAGATTTACGGTCCAACACAGACCATACAGCTCACCTTGGTCATTTGCCTGAGTCACTCTGACTTGAGAGCTCATCTTCTTTGACCGTCGGTCATCACCATCTTGACGCGACCCTGCGCTCTGAGATAACCACCATCAGTCCTCCAGTAACCTTCTCATCGCCACAACCCTTATCCGATCGCCATGGCCGTGCAGGTCACTCTCAATACGCCGCTCGCCGAAGCTCTCAACAATGTTGTTCAGCCCAAGCTGGTCGATGTGGGATGGAGCACTGGCGGACTTGACGACTCAGCACTATCGGAGTACATCATCCTCATGCTAGTGAATGGCAAGACACAGGACCAGATCGCTTCAGAGCTTTCTAACGACTTGCTGAACCTGGGACCGGACGATTCAGGAGCAATCGATTTCTCACGCTGGTTGTTCGAGCAGGTGGAGGTTCTCAATCGGCAACTGATAGACGATACTGCGCCGCAGGCGGCGGCGGCAACGAGGCAGGCAGAGGCGCATGCGATACCGTCATATACCGAGCAAATGGGTTTAAGGGGCTCGCGACGGGGAAGTAGACAATCGGGAAGTGCGGGGGATGAGGATGCAGACATGGGTGGTACCGTGGATAGCACTCAGGATGGCAACGTGTACGTAGAGACACCGGCAGATTCGGTTCCGATAGATTTACTGATGTACAGCTGCAGCCCAACAGGACCGAAATCGATGCGCAATGGTAGGCGTGGTAGCAACAAGCGACTCATGGGCCAACTTTCGAAAGCTATGGATCGGTCGCATGACGCCGTACTTCACCGCGTAAGACCTCAGCAAGGCACAGAGCGGATCAATACTCACAACCGACAACCGCCAAAGGGTCCACGCAATGCTATGAATCCGAATCTGCGGATGCCGAACACGAGGCCAATGGGTATGCCGAATGGAGGGATGCCGAACGGAGGACCGTCAGGTTCTCTAATGCAGATGACGCCGCAGCAGCAAATGCAACTGTTTGCGATGTACGAGGAACAGGCGCGGATGATGTCACAAATACTCTCACCTCAGCAACAACAGATGTTCATGCCTGGCATGACTCAATCCGCAATAAACCCTGCATTTCACAACGGTTTTCCTCAGCAGCAGCCGCCAGGGCGGTCGCTCTTTGAACGGGTTGAAGGCAAGCCTCAAAAACAGAACAGCAATATCAATAGGCGACACCAGCAGCAAAACGGGGCCAGCTTCTATAATCGAAACCACCAAGACACGGTGATGGACACAGACCAACACCAAGCACGAACGGATGGTGAGCTATCGTCATCGATGGAAGTTGAAAGTTCTCAGAAGACTCTGGGCGAATCTTCGCCAGACACTATCTGCAAGTTCAATCTAGCTTGTACAAAGAAAGACTGCCCATTCGCCCATCAGTCTCCTGCGGCGCCTCCAGGGACCACGATCGATGTTACAGACCAATGTTCCTTTGGCGCTGCTTGTAAAAATAGGAAATGTGTTGGCCGGCATCCGTCTCCAGCTCAGAAAGTCACCCATCAATCCGAGCAAGACTGCAAATTCTTTCCAAATTGCACAAATTCAACATGCCCTTTTCGGCACCCCACGATGCCAATGTGCCGGAACGGGGCTGACTGTACGCGGCCTAATTGCAAGTTCACGCATGTCAGGATGCTGTGTAGATTCAATCCTTGTTTGAATCCAGCTTGTCCGTACAAGCACGCTGAAGGCCAGAAGAGAGGGAAATTTGACGACAAGGTTTGGGTTGCAGATGAAGAGAAAGAGAACGAGCATGTTAGTGAGAGGAAGTTCATAGCTGACGATGGGGCGGAGGAAGAGTTAATTGTACCAGGGAGCCAGACCGGTGCAAGTCAACCTTCTAGTCTCGGTGCGGAAGTTGTGACTTAAAACCGACTGAAGAATTGAGCACAGCTAGGAGCCAGTTTGGCCGGTGAGGTCTTGAGAGTTTGTTTGAACTCCTTATTCTGACCTATGTATAATATATCATTCCTTTTTATCTGATGATCTGGCGTTTGTTGGTGGAGAAGTTGACGTGCTGCTTGCTCATCTTCTGGGTAAGGTAGAAATACATTTGTTATCTTGGGGCTTAGAGAACCACGTATCTCTAAGTGTAAGTCCAAAAACTATAGATTTATTCATGCCAAGTAATTCTTGTCGCTATGACACTTTTCCCCAATTTCTTGCGTTCAAAAAGCCCTCATTATCCTACTCGGAACATTGTTTGCCCGCCTGCCGGATATCTACAAGGGATCTCACTTAGCAATCGCTATGCTCCAGGAGTTCATTTGGATCATCAATCTTCGTGGTCATGGGTTTGCGGAATCCGGAGAACATATTGGAGGTACTATTAAAGCAATGCTATAGAACGCCGCGGTGCCAGAGCGTACGTCGACGCCGTCGATACTCCACTGGACCTCTGTCAGTAAAAGAAGATCATGAGGTCAAGGACGTTGCAGTGCTCGGTGGAGGAATCACTGGCCTCGCAAGCGCCTTCTACCTGTCTCAAGAGCTCCCAAACGCCAAGATTACCCTTTACGAAGGCAGCAACAGGCTTGGGGGCTGGCTACATACAAAGTACATTGACGTGGGCAATGGGCAGGTGGTCTTCGAGCAGGGACCGCGGACATTGCGGCCTAGTATGCCCAATGGGTTCGTCACATTGGACCTAGTATGGTAACAGGTCCCAAAAATTTCATAGTATTGCTAATAAAGCATGACAGATCCGCCAGCTTGACTTCGAAGATCAGGTACTCCTGACTTCTAAAACCGCTGTCGCAGCCAGAAATCGCTTCATCTACTATCCCGATCATCTCGTTCGCATGCCCGGCCCTGGGGCTTCCTTCTTTCAAAACATATATACTCTAATTACAGAACCACTCTTCAGAGGCATACCCTCCGGCCTCGGGCAAGAGTTTTCCAAACCCCGGCGCCCCTTAGACCTTAAGGACGAATCGGTCGGCTCCTTCATCTCAAGGCGCTTCAATCCTGCTCTAGTGAACAATGTTGTCTCGGCAGTGTTGCACGGGATATATGCTGGCGATGTTTGGCAATTGAGTGTGAAAAGCCTCCAGCCGCTGTTGTGGTTCTGGGAGGCGAGACATGGAAGCATAACGAAAGCGATGTGGGAGGACGTCTTTTCCAAAACGACGCCGATGCTAGAACAGGATGCAAGGCTGATGGAGGAGTTGACTGCGAAGCCACTCGTCACGGCCAAGTTGAAAGGTCTCCTTGGGACAAGTGTTTATACGTTCAAAAGGGGAATCGGGGAGTTGGCGGATCGGCTGGAGGCCAAATTGAAAGAGACCGAGAATGTAAACATCAAGAGGGGAACGGCCGTCACAGGTATTGAATACGATGGCGAAAGTGGTGGTATCAAAGTTCGTATACTCCTTTCTGGGGAATGACGCGATGCGAGCAGTAGCTGAAAGTCCTCGCCTCCAGATATCTACACGGAAGTCATCGTCACGCCGGTCCTCAGCTTCAGACAGTCAAACCCATACCCATACGATATCCACACTGCCGTCAAAGAGAACGGCCTACCTCTGCAACCCCCAAACTATCTCATCCTTGGCGCACATCCACTCAGTCACGGTGATGGTTGTCAATCTCTATTTCTCAAACCCCAACCTACTATCTGTTCACGGCTTTGGCTATTTAATACCACGGTCTATTCCCTTCGAACAAAACCCCGAGCGCGCCCTAGGCGTCGTCTTTGACTCTGACGCAACTATCGGACAAGACACCGTCCCAGGGACGAAAGTGACGGTCATGCTTGGCGGTCATTGGTGGGATGGGTGGGACTCGTATCCGGATGAGAATGAGGGGGCGCAAATGGCGTGTGCGGTCTTACAGAGACACTTGAAGGTTACCGAGCCGCCAGACGCCGTGCATGTTGGGCTGCAGACGGAGTGTATCCCGCAGTACGTGGTAGGCCATGAACACCGGATGACGGTCGCAAGCAGACATCTTGAGAAGGCGTATAAAGGGAGGCTGAGGGTTGCAGGGAACTCATATACAGGGGTTGGCTTGAATGATTGCATTAGAGCCGGAAGAGATGTGGTTAAAGGTCTGGTGGCCGAAGATGGGCGCATGAGAACTGGCTTAGAGAGTTTCACGCAGGAGAAGAGATGGGTAAAAGCCAAGCTTACGGCAAAGGAACCATCATAGCATAATGCAATCTATAGAAAAGTCTCCTCCAGTGAACCATGTCTGACCGTCAGGGTCTCGTGAAGGAGAGAACGCCACTCAATGAAACACGCCCTAAGGCTGCGGTGGTTCCAACCCCAACTCTAAGTCCTCGCAGTTACAGGTCCCCCACTTACTGGCGCACATGTAGCAAAATTCAGCGCCACAGAGACAGCTGTTCAATCGTCAGTGTATGCTGTCGAACGTCACACATTGTAGGACATACGTCATATGGTCGCACCCTTCAGCTTGCTCAACAGTACTCTTGCACTGATAACACGTCTGCCAGCCGGCCGCCCTCGCTGTCGCACGGAGTGCCGTCGCCCCTGGTCGTCCTTGCATGCCGTACTGCCGTGTGCCAATGCCTTACACCTGGCACACGTATTCGCCGCACATTTCGGGCAGTTGGCGATGGTGCTGGCGCTGATGATATGGCTCGGAGGGATGAAGGCGGAGCAGGAAGGGACGGCGCAGTAGATGGGGTTTGTGGTGGTGTGTTCCACACGCTTGTCGGCGTAGCGGCGGCAGAGGTCGAAGGCCAGGAACTTGTAGGCGGCGGTGAAGGGGATCTCGGTGTCGGCGCAGCAGCTGGGAGGGAAGGCGTGCTGGTACTGTACTGCCGCCTCGAATCGGTTGATGATGCACCCCTTGCACCAGTCGTGCCCACAGGCGAGGAGGACTGTGTCGCTGGGCTCGAAGTTCTCCAGGCAGATATTGCACTTTACCTTGTCGTCTTGACGGTTCATGGTGATGAGGGGCGGTCGAGGTTGGTGAACGCGACTTTTGGTGTTGTGAGGTGAGTACTTGAGCTGTCGTGATGGAGGCGGTCGAGTGTGAGAAAAGTGTCTCTGGAGATCGTCAGGAGTATGAGAATCAAGTGCTAGATGTGGGCTTTGCAGTAGAGTGAAGCAAGACAATTTGGATACGTAAAGAGACGGTTGGGTTGGTTGTTGTTCAATTGCTCGTCTTATTTGACATTGGGCAAAGTATTCGTGACCTCGTATGGCTATGCTATAGCTAGCCCCGTATTTCTCAATTCAGCGGACGGAGGCAACGCCAGAAGCAACATGCAACCCTCCAAGACCAGCAACGTGTACGCTGAATCCTTCCACATTCACGCTTTCGCCTTTGGCTCGCCCTCCGCATCAAAGCCCAAAAAATCCAGCTGCCGAATAAGCTCATTCATCTTGATGACCTTGTCGAATTGCTCCGGAAGTAGATTCTCGCCGTTCTCTCGCTTTTCGCGCAGCTCCCTCGCCTGTCGCAGCTTCTTCTTAAGATTTCTTGCCTGCTTCTCCTTTTCTGCCTCTGTGTCTACCTCTTCAACCTTGTCCTGTGCTCGCCAGCTTTCTTTGCCTAGGGCACCACTCTTGCTTTCAACCATCCCAGAGTCATTGACCCTACGCTCTGTCCCATTCGTTTCCTTCTCATCATCAGCTCCCTTGGCTTTTTTGCGAGCTTCCCTGCGCTTTGCGTTCTTATTGCTTGCTTTGATATCACCACCTGCTTGGTCTCCATTTACGGCAGCTGCTCCAGGTACGCCGCCAGCGCCTCTTGTCTTCCACGCCTCCGCCGTTCTATTCTTGTAAACTTCAACATCTTCAGGGGGCTTGTAGCCTGGCCGGATCTTGATCTCTTTCCGCTTCGTACCGTCGGCTCGAGTGGAGGATGGTATGTGACGCTCGCCACTCTCCGAGATAATGATTCCTGACTTGGTGGAGGTATCGATGACGGGAGGCATGATGATGTAGCCTTGTATGAAGAAGCACGCAAGTCGCAGTCCCTGAAAGAGGAATGGGTTGTGAGATTTCAGGGTACGATGAAATTTGTCCCACCAGCGTGCCGCAGCCTCCAACTCATCTTTTGTTTGGAATGACTGGTAATCTTCAGAGGTGTTACAAACGAACGTCAACAGTGATAGAGCAGTCGTTGGAGAGCCCTTCGCTTATCTAGGCTCTGTCCAATCAGCGACCGACAATATACGGCATCTTCCGCAAGGCCTTTCATGCCGGACTCCACCTACTTCCAACACCCTACCTCACAAGTCTCGTGTTGGGTACACAGTTGTCACAATGCCGAGTGTAAGTCTTCCTGGGCTTTGATCACTACAGATAGCTGACTGTCCGTTCTCATAGATCACATCAGGCCTCTACAAGCAAGTTTCCCAGACACCAATCGCGCCCTCCAACCTTTGCTAACACTCAGAGCAGCTCTATCTTCCGGAAGAATTTCGTCTTTCTCGGCACAGTGTTTCTCGGAGCTTTCGCTTTCGAGATGTGAGCACCGCCATCGTCACTATACAAATATTGAATTTGAATCATTCGTCTGACGAGAAGTGATCTTACAGAGGGTTCGACACGACCGCCAACAAGATATGGGACTCAGTCAATAAGGGAGTACGTATACAATACCTGTCCACTGTTTTGAAAGGGGTTCGCTAACTAAGGAACCTAGCGGCAATGGAAGGACATTCGGCACAGGTACATCGATGATGAGTAAGGGCTAGCATGATCAGATGAAGGGCGATGGCGGCATATAGCGGCGGGGGACATGGGACAGGTTGAGATGGAGGCTCCGGAGGTGTACAAGCTTGTATCATAGCGAACAAACTTCTGAAACCTTCTCTCTTCGCCGGCGGTGGATGTGGACGTATGTGCAACAACTCGTTAGAGGAATTTAGGTTTCCTCTGTTCCTTGAGACTAAAGTTCCTGCAGCAATTCAGCGGTATCTATGTGAGCTACCAATTACCCTTCCCTGCATCTTCTATCCCCTGACGGTGTGCATTAGCTTCTCTAATAGACAATGCAGTACCTGCGCAGTCCTGGCTCACCAACTTACCCAACTCTTCGGGCTCACCATCTATTCCACAATCCTGGACAGTCTGCGCCTCATCGGCCTCAATGAACCATCAGATATGCTTATCTGACAGCATCACATACTTTCATCCCATCTCGATTTGCTGCACGAAGCCAGTTAGTACCCCCTATGCATATACTATCATCAGCCCCCGCAGAGTTTCCAGCCGTGCTTTTTATCCTCTTCTGCTTGTTTTCAAGAAGCTCATATCCACAACACTAGTGGCTGAGATCGTCAGATCCTAATTATACCTACTTCACCCCTTCAAAAAAAGTCACACCATCATTCCATTCCATCTGCGTTGGTGCACGGAGTTATGAATGTGTGCTTGTTTACGGCTGATGATTAAGTGACGCTGGTGATACTACCATCGACGGCAGGGCCAGTGGTTCTTCCATTACTTATGAGTTTTGACGATCTGTTGTATTTCGCAATGCATCGAAGACAGATGTTGAGTGAAGTAGAGCCGTACACAGTTTATACCGACGCCTCCATGGGTAAGGGCGTGGTGGAGAGGTCTGCCAAGCTTGATGGAAGTGGTAAGCAAGTGAGTGAGCTTTGTTAGAAATGGTTCAGTTACTCTAGAGTCAAAGCTGTGCATTGTTGTCGCGGCATTAGTGGAAAAGGCGCCAGAGAGTATCATGAGGGTTGGACAGGTGTCTTGATGTTGAGTATATATGATGTAGCAACTACCATAGAGTAAAAGGAGGCTTAGATAGAGGCAATCTATGCGAAATTATACAGAGCTCCAAGGCGCATGCTTGGCCAAGACATCATCCAAGAATTGCCTGGGCTAGAGGTTTCCGGCTGATTGAATAACTTCTGCGTATGATTGAGCCTCAAGCACCACAGCGAGCGGCCAGACACATGTACGAAGTACTTATTGAGATATCGTGGGGCGAGAATTTTGGCGGTCGCTTGGCTATCAGTCACCGCATGGGACCTTATAATCTCCGACATCGTACTACCAAAGGGGCGGATCCATACGCGTAAACGCAAGTTGCAGTGGTACCCCACTTAAGCTTGAGTAAAACCAGATTCACTCAGGACGACCTGCAGGCACATCAGTGACACCAGAACACTGATTCCGTCAAGCTTGCAGTAGCTGGTTCCAAGGTGATCAAGCCTTGCGGCGGACCGAAGATCATTCGTATTTCTTACTCGTACTGACATAAAGGACGCAGTCACCGTGGTCTTCATGACGCCTTCTTGAGACTCGACTTCTCTCCGCTGTGATGCTCCTGTCAACTCATGTCCAAGTGTCAACTTATGACCAACAACTATGTTTCATTTTACGGGATCACCCTAGAGAACATAGCAATCGCTATGATACTAAGGCCAGCCAAGGCCTCCTAGAAACACTGTTTCGCTCGCTCACTTGCCACAATGACACTTATTTACGACTTCTTTTTCCCCGGGGACAGTCGGACAACTGGCAGCTCAGGGAAGCGCAAGGCGCTGTTGAAGGGGCAGAATACACAGAAGGGGCACGAGGCAAGCCCTGTGGGCACATATTCAAGAGTGGCGAAGCAACATACCGCTGCAAGACTTGCACAATCGACGATACGTGCGTTCTTTGCAGCAAGTGTTTCGATGCTTCGGACCACTCAGGGCACATGGTCTATGTCAGCGTATCTCCCGGAAACAGTGGCTGCTGTGACTGTGGCGACGCTGAAGCGTGGAGGTTACCCGTGAACTGTGCCATCCATACGGCAGACTCATCGAAAGCTTATGAGAGGTCAAACACAGCGTCGCGACTTCCGCAAGAGCTGGTGGAAAGCATCAGGATGACCATAGGCCGAGCTATAGACTACATGTGTGATGTCATCTCGTGTTCACCTGAGCAGCTACGTTTACAAAAGACGGAGGACAGCATCAGGCTTGATGAGCGGCTTTCTCGCCTCACGTCCAAATGGTATGAAAATGAGGATACAGTCGAGGATAACCCGGAATACGCGCTACTTCTGTGGAACGATGAAAAGCACACGGTCGAGGAAGTTCAGAACCAATTGGCGCGAGCTTGCAAAAACACCAAAGCATTTGGTTTGCATAAAGCGAATGAGGTGAACGACATGGGCCGCAGCGTCGTCAAATATTCCAAGGACATCAAAGAGCTACTCAAGGTAGCTAAGATTATTGAGGATATCAAGGTTACAGTCACAATACGATCAGCACGAGATACATTCCGAGAGCAGATGTGTGGCACGATCATCGAATGGCTTGTGGATATTGCAGGCTGCAGCATCGGTGACGATCACGACATTCTGCGACAGACGATTTGCGAGGAGATGCTCAAGCTCTGGCGGACAGGCAGCGAAGCTTGCAATGCGACCATTGGCGGAAGTGGCATCGACGACCACGAGATCGAGGAGGCAATGCAAGACAGACGGCTTATCATGGCTCGCACAATTCAAACTGAGGTTATTGCTGCAGAGATAGAAGACGAAGAAAGTGACGATGATCTTGCAGACAATGACAATGAAGATGGCGACGAGGACGAAGACAGTCAAACTATTGAAGGGGACGAGGACGATGAGATGTTGGTAGACCTGGACATGGTGGATGGAGATGGGGATGGGGACCTGGAGATGCAGACCGCAGAAGAACCTGAAGATGAGACCGAAGTGTCGGAAGCGACGTATGCCGGGTACCCACCACCCCCTCCACCTCCACCTCCACCTCCACCACCCCAGCCTCAGAGGCGACGGGAGCAAATTCGGACGCCTTCGGAATCCGACAGCGGTGATCCACTTCTACCTCCGAGCGTCTTCGCCAAAGCAAACATAGACATCCCGAAAACTCCCGCTAACAGAAGCAGAACAATCCACCAAAGACCGGCAAAGTATTGGCTTGAAAAGCCTGCAGGCTACAGGACCAGAGATGCTGTACCACTCTACGAGGATATCTGGCAGCGTGTCAGACTTGACTGGATGATCCTCTTTGACCTGAGACTTTGGAAGAAAGCTCGAACCGATCTTCGTGACCTGTACATCAGTACTGTTGTTACAATTCCTCAGTTTAAGCGGGTATTAGGGCTGCGTTTTGCAGGCCTCTATACCACCTTAGCTCAGCTCTATCTTATCGCGGATCGAGAACCTGACCACTCCATCATCAACTTGTCGCTGCAAATGTTGACAACCCCATCCATCACCGAAGAAGTTGTGGAAAGAGGGAACTTCCTGACCAATCTCATTGCAATTCTCTACACTTTTCTAACCACACGGCAAGTTGGCAATCCGCACGACGTTAGTCCTGTCGCTACATTAGCCTTCGATGCAGGGTCTGTCACCAATCGGCGCATGTATCACTTCTTCATGGATCTCAAATACCTGTTTGGCTCTGAATACGTGCAGGAGAAGCTTCGCACTGAAGATCGTTACATGCTGCAGTTCCTTGATCTGGTGAAATTGCCTCAAGGCATCTGCCCAAATGTACGAGCAAAAGGGGAGCATGTCGAGTATGAAACGGACGCCTGGATTAGCGCTTCGCTCTTAACACGCGAAATCAACAGATTATGTCGTCAGTGCGCAGAGTCTTTCCGATGGAGGAGAACAGAGGACGACACAAGTATCTCCCGGGTGATACGTCTAGCTGCAAGGGCAACAATCGTAAATTCTATCGGAGCAGAGCGTAAACGTTTCAATCAAGCCGAGATCAAGGAACCGGTACGATTTAAGAAGCTCGATCCACTCGACTTCGACACGGATGAATGGGGCCATGCATCGCAGTATGAGGTGGTCGACTTCATTGTGGACGAGGAACCCATCAGCTTCCATCATGCCCTTCATTATACGCTTTCATGGCTGATAGATTGTGGCAAGAGTATGTCGCGCGACCAGTTGTATCGCCTTTTGCTATTCACTGCACGAGAACTCAAAGAACTGCCTACCACCAAGGTCACGATCCCAGATCACGAACCTGAAGATTTCCTGATGGCGATGTTCGATTTTCCGCTGAGAGTGTGCGCCTGGCTGGCGCAGATGAAGGCCGGAATGTGGGTGAGGAACGGCTTAAGTCTACGTCATCAGATGTCTACCTATCGCGGAGTATCTCAGCGAGACTTGGCTCACCACCGGGATATATTTCTTCTGCAAACGGCACTGGTCACATGCAGCCCAAAACGTGTTTTGGCTTCTATGATAGACAGGTTCGGGATGGTCGATTGGATGAAGGGCAGCTACGTATTACGGCCTGGTTATGAGGACACGCAGCTTGTTGACGTCGCGGAGGACTTGATACACCTCCTAATTGTCTTGCTTAGCGACCGAACCTCACTACAGCCGATCGAGGATGAGCCCCACCAACAGGCGCTTGCGATCAGGAGAGATATTGTACATATCCTCTGTTTCAAGCCATTGTCGTTCTCTGATTTGTGCGGACGCTTAGCAGATAAGTTTCAGGATCTCGAGGAATTCCAAGACATATTGGAAGAGATGACTAATTTCCGAGCCCCTGAGGGCCTGTCTGATTCTGGAACATTTGAGCTCAAGCAAGAGTTCCTGGAAGAAATCGATCCTTACATTGCGCACTACAGTAAAAACCAGCGCGACGAGGCCGAGAACGCTTACCGGTCGTGGAAGGCGAAGAAGACTGGAAAACCGATCGCGGACGTAGTCTTCGAGCCAAATCTTCGACCCATACTCTCAGGAGTTTTCGCAGATCTCGCAGCATTCACGAAGACGACGCCTTTTGCACAAATAATCTACTATTCACTGGCATACGCACTGCAAGCAAAGACTTACACTCCCAACATACCGAGTACAAGGGTTGAAGCCTTTATTCAGGTTGTACTTCATCTGACCTTGTTGGCGATTCTTGAAGACAACACCGACGAAGACGAGATGACCGAAGAATCATTGCAGTCCTTTGTCTTCTACGCACTGTCGAAATCTGCCAAGGTCGGCATTCCAGGATACCCGACTATCCTTGCCCTACTCCAAAGACTATCGTCTATGGATGAACTTAAATCGTGTGTTCCAAAAATCCGCCTCGTTCTTCGCCGGCTTCAGCAGAAACGGCCACGGACGTACAGATCCATGAACACGACGTTGGGCGCTCCATTCGACAGAATGGACACCAAGTCCCCAGCCAGTGCTGCAGGAGAGGATATGGAGCAGAAGAAGAAGCAGGCTTTAGAACGACAAGCGAAGGTTATGGCGCAGTTCCAGCAACAACAACAAAAATTCCTAGACAACCAGGGCAGTATTGATTGGGGCGAAGAAGACTTCACCGTACTAGAATCAGAGATGCCGGGCTCTTTGGAAGAGCACAGGAAATCATGGGCATACCCAAGTGGGACCTGTATACTCTGCCAAGAAGAAACCAACGATACACGTCTTTATGGAACATTTGCGCTCATCATGGATAGTGATATACTGAGACAGACGGACCTCAAGGACCCTTCGTTCGTTGGCGAGGCATTAGATACTCCGGACAGCTTAGATCGATCAGCCGAGGAAATTCGGCCCTTTGGAGTTTCTGGTCAGAACCGAAGAACAGTGCGGAAGCTCACAAATGACGGACAGGAAGTAATCACTGAACGGCAAGGCCTGGGCAAAGGCTTCCCTCCTTGCCAAGTCAAACGAGGTCCTATCACGGTCGGGTGCGGGCACATTATGCATTATACGTGCTTTGAGCTCTACTATGCAGCAACTCAGCGCCGACAAGCACATCAGATAGCTCGAAACCATCCGGAGCGATTAGCCCGAAAAGAGTTCGTTTGTCCTCTCTGCAAAGCACTTGGCAACGCTTTCTTGCCCATCATCTGGAGAGGCAAGGAAGAATCATACCCAGGCGTCCTGCAGACGGAATCGTCAATGAATGAGTGGTTACAGTCTCATGTTGGGCTTACTGTGTCGAGGTTCCAGAAGTCTGCCGTCGCAGACCATGAAAATCAGGCAAATGCTCGATATCAGGATCTTTTCGTCGCCTATGCTTCAAAAACAATCATCCCTCCCCTAACCAACAAACTCGATCATCTTGTCCAGTCGAGCTATATGAACTCCATCGCACCACCTCAGCCAGGCCCATTCCAGATGCCCGGAATCTTTCCCATCGAAGACGTCTTAGCAGTGACCTCACCGGGTCACGCAAATGCGCCGCAATCAATGGCAATGGCGGAATTGGTCGGTATATACAAGAGATTATGTGATACTTTTAGGGTCAATCAATTGTCGACACGTTACAATTACCCTACGGCGAGCACTCCTGCACTGGAAGATCTGACCAACACAGATACGCTGGCAAAGACCCTTGGCTTCTCTATAGCTGCAACGGAGATTGCGCAGCGCGGCATTGAGTCCGCTCCAGGCTCAACTCTGTTGGATAAAATACCGCAACAGACTCTGACTCACTTGCGCATATTATCGGAGACAACTTCTTCATACATCGCCATTGGAGGTTTGCGTAATGGAGGGGCAAACAAGACAGTCTCGGAGTTCTCTGAGACGCATATTCGGCAGCTCCACCAGTTATTGATCGGGCATCCCCAAATCTTTGGGTCAGGTCCATCGTTCCTGGAGCCTGATAGTTTGCAACCACTGCTTGGTCAGGATCCGTTCATCTTTCTTGCGGAATGCTCAGTATGCATCATACCTGCATTTAGCATTGACGTCCACCACGTCTTACAGCTTTGCTATATGGCTGAGATAGTGAAGGTGGCTCTTGCATTCCTCTATGAACCTGAAGGTCTTCTGCCGTTCTTGTCTTTAGGAGATTGCATGGAAAATGACATCCGCAGCGGTGATAGAGGTTTCACCTTGACAGCTACTGGATCCTTGATCTCTTTCCTATTCCAGATCCTTGACTCAGCCGATGTTCCTATGACAGCACCGTCAAAAGAAATCACCTCCACCGTCTCTTACCGACTGCGGGGACTCATAGCCAGTTACGCATTGCCATTTCTCCGGAAAAGCGTTCTACTGCTACATGTCAGCTATGGTCTTGATGTCCCTAATACTGGATACTCAACTATTGATAATACAGAACTGGACCGTCTCACAAAAGCTCTTCGCCTTCCTGGCCTGGACGAGATATGCTCCTCTCTAAGCACTGAATTTGCACATTCCACTGTACTCCAGTCCGTAGTCGCAGGCTGGGTCCGCCACTGGGCATGGAATCGATTGGGCAAACGCCAAGCTGCTCGGACCTTGTCTCTCAGTCATCCTGCGATCTTTGAGCTCATCGGGCTGCCCAAGGCATTTGATACATTGACTGACGAAACTATGAGGCGAAGATGTCCGACCACTAGCAAGGAGCTGGTCGATCCAACCATCTGCTTGTTCTGTGGAGACATTTTCTGTAGCCAAGCATTCTGTTGCCAGAAGGGAAAGCTTGGGGGTTGCAATCAACATCTCGAAAAGTAGGCGTGTTCCAAGCGAAGAAAACCGCATACCTTCGGAAGTCATATGCTAATCTAGTTTCTTCTTACAGGTGCGGTCATGGTATTGGTCTTTTCATCAATATCAGGAAGTGCACGGTCCTCTATCTCCACAGCCATACAGGTAGCTGGGCTTTTGCCCCTTACCTTGACAAGCACGGGGAAGTAGACCCGGGGCTGAGACGTAACCGCCAGCTTTTCCTCAATCAGCGTCGGTACGATGCCTTGCTAAGGAATGTTTGGCTCCATCATGGCATTCCAACGACAATCTCAAGGAAGCTTGAGGCAGACATCAACAATGGTGGTTGGGAAAGTCTGTAGGCCGGAGGCGAGGTTCATTTGTGTGACTGGGATGAGAACAAGGTGTTCCGGTGTGCTTTAAGCATTCAGGTGGCTAAGGGCAACCGGGAGAGGTTTACGGGGAGTTGATGAGAGCACTTTAGCGTATACTATGGGACTATCAGTGGTGTTCCTGGTCACTTGTAGATTTATGTTCCTCGAGCCACCATGGGATGATGAGATTATTAAATTACCTGTCTTCACTACTGAAGATATTCATCCACGCAGCCGCGAATGTGACAAGATAGAGGCTGTCAGCAAGCCCCGGGATGTGCCGAAGAACTGCAGAGTACTTCCACAGCTGACCTAGCAATAGTATCTAAGCCCTTCTTCACAAGTGATTCCTCTGGAAGCTTCGTAAAGTGAGATTCTGGAGTCGATGAAGAACCCGTTCGCACAAGTGCTCTGAGAGACAGTACACGCCCAAACCTCCGGCAGCAGTCCTCCGTACCCAGGACGTCTAACCAGCACGATGAACAACACACAGTTTCGCCGGTTGGTTCTGGACACGCCGACGGCCAAAGCGAACGGCAACAAAGATGGTGTCGGCGCCACTCCTCGCAGAGATGGCATATCTCAACCAACACTTGGCTCTCGAATGCGCTCCAGCATCCCCATGACTCCGTATGTCCTCCATTCTCACCGCTTACACTTCAGAGCTACCATGCCACTAACGCTCAGTATAACAGACGTTCTGTCACCGGCTCGTCATCAAGCATCGACTTCGCGCGCCAACTCGCCGCTCACAATGCCCCCGCTACCCATTCCGCCAAGCGCTTCAAAAGTTCCGCAGCGCCCAAAGGCTCCAAACTCGCCTCGGGCTACATCGACCGCACTCAGTCTCGCGTTTCGGCTGAAGATGATGAGATGGCAGGTCGAATCAAAGCGTTGGAGGAGATGGTGAAGTTGGGGCAGATTGATGAAGGCACGTTTGTCGGGTTGAGGGATGAGATTGTGGGTGGGAATGTAGGTACTACGCATCTGGTTAAAGGGCTGGATTGGAAACTGTTGGAAAAGGTGCGGAAAGGAGAGGATGTGCTTGGTGGTGGCGAGACAATGGTGAAGGAGGAGGAAATGGAGGCAAAGGGGGATGGGGATGTGGATGAAGAGTTCGAGATGTTGGAGGGGAAGGAAGTAAAGCCGATGGAGAGGGAGGAGAAGAACAAGAAGGGTGAGATGGCGCCACCGTCGGTTGTGGCTGGGAAGAAGAGGACTAGGGACGAGATTCTGGCAGAGTTGAAAGCGTCGAGGTTGGCTGCAGCCGCGGAGAAGAAAGCTGCAGAGAAGCCGTCATTGGGACCGAAGTTCAGGAAGTTAGGGGAGAAGAAGGAAATGATTAGAATCGAACGGGATGCGAAGGGTAGGGAAGTGTTGATTACGGTTGACGAGGAGGGAAGGGTGAAGAGGAAAGTCAAGAGGGCGAAGGTCCAAGAGGACGCAAAGAGCAACGGAAATGGGCTTTTGATCCCGGACAAGGATGCAAAGCCCTTAGGCATGGACGTAGCGGAGATGCCGACACCCGCGGCTGTGGAAGAAGAAGATGATGGGGACATCTTCGAGGGAGCGGGCAATGACTACGACCCGCTTGGTGGGCTTGAAGATGACGATGATGACGACTCATCAGTCGAAGGCACGAATACGCCGCATGTTGATGACGAACCATCGATACCCCAAGATGGTGTAGATTATGATTCGAGACATGCGCCACCAAATCCTTCATCTCCACGTCCGGAAAACGATACAACAAGCATGCCTCCGCCTCCGCCACCACACACAGCACCAATATCTTCAAGAAACTACTTCGGTGGTCTCGCCACAGCCGACCAAGGCCACAATGCAGCAACACCAGCAAACCCACTCCCAGACCCCACAATCCTCGCCGCGTTAAAGAAAGCCTCGTCAATCGCCCCCATCACATCGGAGAAAAGCAGAGAATCAAACGACGAAGAAGCAGCCCGTCTTGCTCGTCGGAAGAGGCTCCTCGACTCTCACGATCGCGACGCCGAGGATATGGATTTAGGGTTCGGGAGCAGCAGGTTCGGAGACGAAGAGGACATGGAGGAGAGGAAAGTCAAGCTTTCGGTTTGGTCTGGTAGTAGGGAGGCCGGTGATGGTGATGGTGAAAAGGGTGAAGGGAAGGGAAAGAGGAAAAGAGGGCCGAAGAAGAGGAAAGGTGATGGGAATAATGCTGCTGACGTGTTGCAAGTATTGGAGAGAAGGAAGGAAGGAAAGAAGTAGATGGAGATTTATTGATTGACTCCCGTTGATGTCGAACAGTACAGACTATTCCCGTCAAGTGCATTTTCGACCGACGAAACAAGTAAGCTCCTCAATACCAAGTAAAGCTCTCTAGCAGTTGCACTCCGAAATCGCGGTAGTTACCTGGCTAAGACGGCCGAGACATAGTGGGCAGACGACCTACTATCGGGACGTTGAACGACGTTGCAAATATTTGTCGAGCGGAAGGAGATTAGATCTACACATTAGCATCTAGTCTACATAGCACGCAGATCCTAGACTCCACTGACTAATATGTATTGCATTATAATCAATAATAACATGACCCAATGCTGTGGTGTTTTCTGTTGAACAGCCTACTTATAAGGACAGTTTTAATAGGGTAGAATCATATATATTGTGACTACTCAAGAAGAAGAAGAAGAAGAAGAACTCGCATGCGGCGATGAAGAGTTTTCATCATCGCGTGACAATGGTGATCTAACTACTTTAGGAAGGTAATTGCAGAACAGTAAGATTAACAACCTCTATTTTCAACACTCTCACTTTGTGCAATGGCCCTCTGTGACTGCCTTCTTTAACCCTACATTTTCTATGCCTTTAACCTCATAGTGACTACTGAATGCTTAAATTTCTGAATGGGTAAGGGCTTTGTAAGGCTGTCAGCAACCATATTCAACATCAGACAGTAGCTGACAGTGACAATACTTGAAGCTATCATGTTGTGAGAATAATAATAGTGAATATTAATATTCTTTAATTTATTGTGCTGTTTAGGGTTCTTAATCAGCATATTTATCTCTGTATTGTCTCTTTAAACATTCACAGCATTTAACAGACTGAGCAAGAAACTAAAGTTAAGGTTAAAAAGAAGTCTTTATATTTATACTTCTTTCTTAATCATCTTACATAGAGCTATGTATTCTGATTTAACAGTGAACATAGCAACACACTGTTGCTTCTTACTAGCTCATGCAATTGCTTCTTCATTTAGCATGTAAATAAACTTTAAAGTTAATACTCTGTCTTGTTTATTAAAGATGTAATCAGAATCTGAATATTCAATGAGATTCTTCTGCAGACTGTACATAATGTAGTAGTTTACTGTTAAACAGAGATATGTTACTACTTTTATAACTGCTTTTCAGTGAAATACTGTGAGATTTTGATAATGCTGTGATAGCTTTTCTAAAGCAAAGATGATATCAGAGTGAGTGTCTTACATAACATACATTAGTGACTCTATAACTTATTAATAATGAGTGATGTTTATACAGTCTTTATTATCAGTCTTTCAGAGATGTTTATAGTCTTTAATTGACATTTAAATGCTACAGTTATTCTGAAGATCATATTGCTTAACTATTGCATCAATTTAATGTGTCTAATCAATAATTAGAGTTTGTGTCTTACAGTTTCTCTTAACATTAAATTTAAGCACTTATAAGACTGCTTTTAAATTCTTAATCTTATACATCTTCTTAAGTGTTTCTTTATAATGATAAATATGCTTTATTAAATGTTTTATTAGCAGCATATCATCAATATAAAGAACAATAATAATGTTTGTTGTAAAGTGATAGAACACTGAATTATCTGTGTTAATGAAACAAAATCTCATTCTGTGAAATGTCTTTACTATAGTATGATTTCATACTCTAGCAGACTGTTTTAACTCATAAAGACTCTTTATTAGTTTACAGATGAGTTTCTTAATGTCTAAGTCTTTTAATAACTTCATATAAATGTCTTCTTTTAAGTTACTGCATAGATATGTGCTAATAATGTTCATTTACTTAATTTTGTAGTTCTTAAAGACAGCTATAGACAACAAAGCCTTAAGAAATGTGTATTGAAGTGTGAGAATGAATGTCTTATTATAATTGATTTCATATTGCTGAGTAAACCTTCTGACAACTAGTTTTGCTTTAAATTGATATATAGACTGTTCATTCATGTTATATTTAATCTTAAAGACTCATTTACTGTTCACAGCATTCTGATTTGTCAGTAATTGCTTCAATTTTCATGTATTGTAGCTTAAAAGTAAGGCCAATTTGTATTTAATTGTCTTTTTTCATTGCTTCTCATGTTAAGAATGATTGACAGCCCTTTTATAAGCCATAGATTTAACTATTTTAACATGTTTTAACTCATTAAAACCTTCAGCACTAATAGTAGTTAGTGTGTGTTCACTGCAAATCTGACATTCTGATTGGTCAGAATTCTCAGAGTCACAAAAATCATATTTGTTCATGATGTTGACATCATTATCTTCTTTAATTACAATAACAACCTCATTTCTAAATCTAGTCAGCTTAGTAACTGTTTAAGTACTTCATCTGACAGTGATGTTGTTTAAGTTTGAGATCTCAGCTTTTACTGATTGTTGTTTAATTGCAATTGAGAACTCTGACTGTACATTCTTCTTAATAATAAAGCTTGCTGCTTAAACCTCTTTTTCTTCTGCTTTAGATTCTGACAGTGAATAAGACTCTTGTGAAGCTACTATTTCAGTCATTTGCTGACTTAAAGACACCACTTTCTCAGATAACAGTACTGCAGATAGTGAGAGTGCTTTTACTTAATTCTGAAGTTTTACTTTCACTGAATTCATACACAATGATAGTGATTCTTTTATAACAATATCATTGCTATCTAGATTGATGCTTTTCACATAATTGTTATTCATTTTAAACAGAGCAATTTTATTGCTCAAGAGTGTTATAGCTGCATCTCATTCATTTTTAAAGAAGTTAACACTAATAATCAATACAATCTTGTTTCTTTTCAGATTAAAGATACAAAATTGCTTTATAGTTAACTGATAGTCAATGAATATTTCTTTAAATGAGACTTTGTTCAGTTTAGCCCTTCTTTTCTTTAAAATGTGTTCATAACACACACATTTAAACACTTACATATGCACAGAGATTCTCTCTGTGTAGATCTTCTTTGAAGTTCATTCTTTTTGACTAATAGAGACTTAATTTCTGACATATTTAGCTGTGCTTACTGCTTCAGCTCTGAATTTCTGTTTTAATTTAGACTTAAAGAGCATAGTTCTAGCTATTGAAATTATTGTTTAATTCATTCATTCTGCAATGCTGTTCTTCTCTGAAGTGTAGAATACAGTTGTTTTGAGTTAAATTCTGTTCACTTTCATTAAATGTCTGAGATTAACATACTTGCTGACATTGTCTGAATGAACATTTAAAATCTTTTGTTTTGTTTTGTTTTTAACTTGTGCTTTTCATATGACAAACTCATTATAAAGTTGTGTTCTTTGCTTTATAAACACTACTCAGACTTTTCTGAAATAGTTATCTGTAAATATAAGCATATACTGATGTCTCTTTAGTGACAGAACTCAATAAAGATCTTAAAAATCAGAATAGACTTATTTTAATAGTTAAGTTATTGCTTCTGACATAGTTCTATTGACTATTCTTATCTTCTTAACAAACTAACATAATTCACATAGTGTGTGACTGTCTGAGACCTTCAATAAACTCACTTTTGTAACTATCTTATGCAGGTTTTTGATTTTTTCAGGCTCTAAGTGTTTATATCAACAATGTCATAGATTGTATGAAGTGAACAATTTAACAATGTCAGCTACTAATGCAGTAGCTATTAGGGCTGCATAACTGCTGTATAGCATATTCAATTTGTAAGTGTCTTCTTATAGAAAGCCTTTCACTATAGCTTTTTGTTCTTTTTAAAATATCACTGTGATATGTTTAAAAAATGAATTCATTCTCTTTCTTATCAATTAAGGTATGAATAATAGACTATTGCTTAATTTAAAGATGTATAAAATGTTCTTAATGAGTAAAGTTTCACTCTTTCATAAGAGAATTTTAACTTTGCTGATTTCTGTTGCTCATAGCACAATAGATTCAGCAGTGAATATACTTCTTTGTTTAATGTTTTTGCTATTAACAAATAGCTTTCTATCAGCTGTTATATAATTACTAGCATCAGAATTAATAATTCATGCTGTACTGTTCATAATTGCTCTCTTAATAACCATGTAAGCTTCTTCAGCTGATGTGACTGTAATATCATCTTTAACTGTTAAGTGAGCTTTCTCACTGTTAAATTCACCTCATGTTGTAGTGATAGCTTTCTTAGCTTGCTCATTCTTCTGAGTACATTTTTGCTTCTTCAGATGCTTTTTATCTTTATCAGTAGCTAGTTAAATGCAGCAATTCAGCTTCTTATATTCTGATTTCTTACAATGATTACATTTTTCTTAAAATTTTAACAAGAAACAACTTCAGTTCTTCTTTATTGCTAAAGCTGACTCTGTTTGAGACTTATTTCTGACTGCAATGAACTTCTTCATATCACAGAGTCTTTTAACTATTTTATCAAAATCTGATTCTTCAGTACTTCATAGAATTTCTGTGATGACTTTAAATGCATCATTTAAAGCTTTAAATAAAATCATTATCTTTATGTTATCTGTGAGCTTTTTCACAGAGCTAATAGTCAATATTTCAGTTTGTAAGAATGTCAGTCTAGAGACTATTTCATGAACATTCTCATTCATCTTCATTCAATATGTAAAGAACTGTTTTAACAGATCTGTAAGTTGTACTTTTTCAGTAAAAATGTGAACTTGTTTCAGCTTATTTCACTGCTCTTTTAATGTTCTTAACTGCACTATATGTTTTATGTTTTTCACTTTCACTGCTTTTAAAAGAAAAGCCCTACTCTATTCATTGTTCTGTACTCTTTATCTAGTTACCTTTTCATTCATGAGTTCTGAAGGCTTAAATTCCTCTTTAATAAGATATTAAATGCTTCTTTAAGTCAGGTTTGCCTTCACTTAATTCATTAAGAGGTTATAGTTATCATTTGTAAGATGAGGTATTTGTACATGAATGATGAAGAACAATGACATACTGAATGCTGTGTGAACATCACTTCTTAAAAGATATTTATGAGATCAATTATGTTGTATTTAAACTTCATTCAGTTCAATTTGTAGAGCTTAATTGCAGGTGGTTGTCATTTTATAGCTGTTGATGAAAAATAACTGACAACAAAAAACAAGAACTGAGTGAAATAATGTTAATTTTAACATCTTCACTTTACATCAATAAGATGTATAGTGAGACTACAGTCTCAATGCTTTATAAAAAGTCAGGTTTATATAAGAACTGCTTAATTTCTGAGTTTTGACTTGATTAAAACTGAATTTGTTCAATGTATCAATATTTCAGCTGAGTTAAAGGTCTCAGAGGTCACTGTCATAACATAATGACAATTTTTACTGTAAACACAAAGATTTAATTAATTTAATTGATTTTAAACTCTAGACATAACAGTGTTACATTCTGATCTGAGATGCCTCAAATATTAAGACTAAAGGTTTGTGCTTGTTAATATAAAGATCTCAGTGTACAATGTAGAGTAAACCAGTAGTTGATAACTTGTATTGAGTTGAACACAATTTATTTTCATAGAGAAAATGATCCTACTATATATCATAAAATCATTGTGCTCACTTTGCTCACTATAGAGCAAACAAAGCTGATAGACTCATCAAAGATCTATTGTCTCACTGAGCTCACTGTAAGCATATAGAGCTGTGCAAGCTTATGTTCAGGTATACACTTTCTCTGTGTATTTTCTAAAACATACTAGCCAATTACAGTCTGACTGTAACACAATCTCTTCTTTTTTAAATGCTAGTTCTTTAGTGTCTATATAAGCAAGAGTATAAAGACAAATAGCTTTCTCATTGTCATGTCTTCTCATAAGCAGCACAATTGTCTTCATCTTGCAAAAATTATTGCAATCTTTGACTTCACTTCTCTCATTGCTTGTGATCACTGTTTGACTGTTCTCTCTTCTTGTATCATTATGACAGATTATGCAAAGTGTTCTGAGTGTATCTGTCATGGTTGTTCATGTGTGTCAATATCATTAGATTTTCTGAATTGTGCTCACCTTCAGCTGAAATCTGAACTCAAGATGACTATAAATGAGCATGTGAAACAGGCTGAGCATCTTTTCAAGCTGAATGCAAAGGTTCTTCACCTTTTTAAGACTTTGAAACAGAATGAGTCTTGCACAGTTATTAAAGTTCACTGTGTTGCTTCTGAACTGAGCAATGATAACAATGGAACTGAGGATGAGAAAAACTCCTTCAATTCTTTTAATCTTGATTCCTTACTGAAGTCAATGAGTTTTAACTTCTTCATTGACCTCAGGTCTTTTTCTCAAACTGCTGTAGTGTTCTCACACAGTTGAGTAGATTCTCTTTGAGTTCTCATGTGTTTTCTGAGATATTGTATTCTTTTCATTTGACAAGATAGTGAGCTTTTTCACTAATCATTCATTTTTCTAGAATGTTCTTGACTTGATACTCCTCATCAGGTTCAACAAATGTTTCAATGATTTGAAGTGATATGAACTGATTGCAATGTTGTAGCATGAAGGTGTGAAATACTGAGTGTATTCACATTTTCTTGAGTAAGTCTAGCTCATAGCTTATCTCTTTGATGTTTCTCTTGATCTCAAACAGTTTTATGCTTTTGCTGTTTAATTTCTTGCTTCTTTGTCATATGTAAATGTTGTTTGTTCTCAGATAAACTTTCTCTTCAATCACAAATGATTTTACCTCTATCACTTGTTTTGTTTGCTGCTGAATTCTGTTCATCAGATCTTTGTGCAGTTTCTTAATCTCAGTGATGTTTAGTATCACTTTTTGACTTTGTGATTTGTGCACTTGTGTTACGGTCAGACTGTAACCAGCTAGTATGTTCTAGGGAATACGCAAGGAAAGCGTATACCTGAACATAAGCTCACTCAAGTCTATTGCTCTATAGCAAGCTCAGCAAGATGATAGACCTTTGATAGGTCTATCAGCTCTATTGCTCTATAAAGAGCAAGGCGAGCACGGCAATCCTATAGTATATAGTAGGACCATTTCCCCTATGGAAATGGGTTGTGTTCAACTCAATACAAGTTATCAACTACTGGTTTACCCTACACTGCGCACTGAGATTCTTATATCAACAAGCACAAATCTTTAACCTTAATATTCAAGGCATCTCAGATCAGGATGTAACACTTTAAACACCCTTACAATATAAGAATGACAATCAGCGCACAAAAGTCAGCTTTGACAAGTCAAGTCAACCTTCAAGACCTTCAGCAAATGATCAATGTACTCAAGGTATCAGCATCTGATGCATTCACAGATGAGAGAGAGAAGCTGTGAGCCTTCTTGATCAAGCTTGAGTTATATATTGAATTCAATCAGGCAAAGTTCAGGTTCAAGATGAACAAAGGCCTGTTTACTGTATCATACCTTAAGAATGCAGCATTTAATTGAGTTGACCTCAAACTGCATGAATTTCTTGACAAGACACTGAAGAAATGAATGAACAATAAGAAATTCATATTTGATGACTATAAGAAGTTCAAGAATGAGCTTCAAAGAGCCTTTGAGATAGTCAACAAGAAATAAGCAGTGGAAAGACAACTTCACATTCTAAAAATGAATAAGTCAGCAGTCAAGTATGCAGCAGAGTTTCAGTGAATTGCAGCTCTAATGAATTGGGATGATGACGCTTTAGTATTGCAATACTACTGAGGACTCAATGAGACTATCAAAGATGAGATAGTCAGGATGAATTGACCTGAGAAGCTTCAGAATATGATCAATACCTTCATCAACATTGACAGTTGTCAATGAAAACAACGGATGAAGCGTACAGAGCACTACACATCAAAGATGTAAAAAAGACATAATATTCTCAGAAGAGGTGACCCTATGAACCTTGACGCAATCAAGAAGCACTGTGAGCAGCAACCACAAGTGAAGCAAGAATGATGCATGAGCAAGCCCTATAAGTCTCAACTCTGACAAGCAGAGACTTGCAAATGTTATAACTGTGAAAAGCTCAAACACCTTGCAAGGACCTGCAAGAAACCTCAACAAAAGAGAAAAGAAGTTGCAGCAACAAATACACACATAGTGCATGACACTCTGAGCTGAACAGTCTGCTACAACAACATGTGCTGAACACATATGAGCAGCAAGAATGAAGCTGAATGATACTCACAGAAACTCAAGAAGAAACAAAACTGTTACAACACAACAGGTCAACTGAAGGGATTAACTATTCTAAAGAAATCAATACTCATGAAACTCAGGTAGAAGAAGACTACAACAATAGCACCTGAATAGCTCTGAATTCAGATGCAGACTCAAAAGATGTCAACAACTGAGAAGTTGACATGAGACTCAAAACAAGATATGAGCACCCTGAGAATCAGCGCTGAGAGATGTGTCAACAACTGCTAGAAAGACAGCAGAAAGAGCTCAAGAAAGAAGTCAATGACCTTAAGAAGCAACAAAAAGAAACAGAAGAAGCAAGAGCATGCTTAAAACTCAACAAATTGATGAAAGATGTACGAACAGCAATCAACTCAGTATTGAAACAACTTGTGTGAAAAACTAAGAGTCACAAAATCAAGATTCATTTACCCACAGGGTACCTGACATCAGGTGGTGGTCATTGAACCTTTTTAGAAGACTACATGTCACCTGAGTTTCTGAATAGAGTGAAAGTACTTCAGAATCAGATTCAGTGAGAATATGATCAGTACAAACTGCGCCTACACTCAGAACAGTATATTGAGAAAGACAGCAAGAAATACATACAACTGATTGTATGAGGGGTAGAGCCTGAATGATTTCAGAACCTCTGAAGAAGAGCAAGCAATGCAGTACAGTCAAAAAACTGCAAGCTCTCTCAAAGAGACTAGAGAACAAGAAGCTTCTAATGTCTCAAAAGAACAGCAAAGACCATAAGATATGAGTTGACATTCAGGTTGAACAGAATAGAATTCTTCAAGCAATGATAGACTCAGAAGCAATCAACAACTATATTTTGCAGAAAGCAACAAGAATGCTAGAACTAACACTGCAGCAAGCACTGAAGTCTATGCAGATGTATATGGTCAATGGAGAATCTGAATGAATAACGGACCAGGTTCACATTGAAGCCACAATACTGAAAGATTCACAGAAGATGACGTTTGATGTTCTCAATTTGATCAAGTATGACACCATACTAGAGATGCCCTGATTACGCGAAAAGAACTCAAGAATTGATTGAATCAGCAAAGAATTATACATCATGATAGATGTGTATGAGATCCTCAAACAATCAGAAATGAGCTTATCAGAGCATAAGTCATGAGATCATGAAATATCGCTATTGAATGACAAGCAGCCAAAGTGAATGCCACTATACTCAATGAGTGAGAATCAACTCAAGAAAGTTAGAACTTACCTTGAT
>JAABUP010003183.1_pt1 | contig 29425 bp, 37 predicted proteins | sample 5559201 | NCBI WGS metagenome assembly JAABUP01 (sample SAMN10711887, study PRJNA513373) | rock metagenome | isolation source: Antarctica rocks | place: Antarctica | reverse complement strand
GATATGGGCGTCAACGGGGTGCGTGACATGGTTGTGGATGGGGGGTAAAGACAGTCACTTCATAATTGATCACGTCGCGAAAGGGTAATTTCGGCTAATTCGCGAAGACTTTTGACGTGTAACTGTATGAGTTTTGAGAGTGCTTGGCGGGGCGGAGTTCGACCTAAGAAAGGCGACATTCGCTCGCTCATCCACAACTTCCATCGAGCACGGATGTCTACAATATCTAGATGGGCGATGAAACCGAGTCAACGGCTTCTTTTGATATGGGAGATTGCTTCAAAATCTGCTCAAGTAGCGACGAAGTACTTGAAGACGTGAAGACACTTCTCCCACTCGAGCATGGCGGTCACGCTTTCGTATTCAAGACGTCGACAAATACAGTGCTGAAGATTGTAGGGTCCTCTTTCTTGAGACCTATGCAACAAGGCTGAGAGGAGCTATAGTTCAGGTTTCCCATGGCTGCAGTCAACGGCGTTCTCCCGGAGCAGCTGAACCCTTATATCTACTTCAACCGCGAGGTCAAGGCGTACAAGCGCTTGGAGGCGGAGATGGATGGGCCTTTTCCCAAAGCTAGACGTATTGTCTTGATTACACCGGAGCATGAGGATGAGCTGCTAAGATCATATATGCGTTCCTACCAACCGGGCAAGTACAGGCGCAAGGTTAGAAAAAGTTGGCAAGACTTACCTCTGAAGGCGCTGTTGATTGACTACGTCGAGGGGGTGAGATTGACCAAGGAGGCTCTCCTTTCAAGCCCATACTTGCGAGCAGAGCTACTTGAGGCTGTGAGCAAGATGCATGCATGCGGTGTCGTGTGGGGGGATATCAAGTGGAGGAATATTATTGTTCGAAGCCATGCGAGCGAGCGCAACTCTGCAGAGCTGTCGAGTCTCCAAGACAGTCTATTTCAGAATGTTGCAAATCAAAGAGCTCTCGTGATCTTGGACTTCAGCAACGCGTGCTTTCCATTGCAAAATGACTCAAGAGAAGAACCGCAGATTGACCTGGATCCGGGCGTCTTGAGCACAGGAGAATGGGAGCTCAAAAGGCAGGAGGAGCTGAATGTAGCGCAAAACATGATCAATCATGGTAGATTATCCAACCGTCAAGACACATATACTGCGCGGTAATCCGACTAAAGGTCGCCTGCCGCATCGCTCTGTACTCGATCACTCTTCGCTGTAAACATTCAGAATGAAAATCCGCCATCAGCCATCAGACCTTTGCGCGTCGGGCTCTTCCTGTGATACTGATCTAGGACAGAATCGGCCTCATCTAAGCAATCCCTCCCGTACAGAAGCTCGTCTCGTTCAGCTGATGAGGCATATCCATTCTGAAGCTCCTGTCTCGACACTCTCATGCTTGGCAGTTAGCCAACTCCCGGACAACTCTTCGCCTGTCGTACGCATTAGGGCATTAGCAGAGAACGGCCGTCGCTCACAGCCGAGAACAATCCTTGGAGAGTGCAAGCCAGTAGTAACGCCAAATCTTTACTGCTATTGCGATGTTAACAGATGGTAAGCCGCGGGGGCCATGTCTAATGCTTCAAATGCTGGTCCCTGCAGCATCCCGCAATGTCCGTGCGCTAGCTCAGGAACACCCGCCGCAGTCCGCTACTGGAATTCGCGAGGTTGGTCTTGGGGCTTACCTCCACTACCTAATGCCTTATTCTTCAGCACGTTGATCGCTCTCAACCTCTCCACTTCTTCTCAATCTTTTCACAATAGCATTGAAAGATACGCCAAGTTCTTCCTGGTAGCAGGGACACTCTTTCCAAACCCCGTGCAGGCTTCAATACCGCACCACACCCGCCCTGACATTGAGGCTTTCCATTCGATCTCAAGTCTGCAATTCTAGAACCTCAATTGTCTACATCTACAATGGCCGAGCCCGAAGTCCGAATATCTGGTCATGCGTCTGCCGAGGACCTCACGGGTGACGACGTCGAGATGGTTGGAGCTGAGATCACCGAAGTCATCGAGGTAGTGGACACCGGCGTAGCGGACGGCGATGAAGCCGAGAACGGCACAGCAGAGGAAGAAGAGGAGGGAACGACAACAAGAGTGACCTTTGTGGAGTATGAAAGCCAATTCTGTTTCTCCGCCACGGCCTAGATCTGATCTGGTGGACAGTTACTTGAAATCACCGATTATCGAGCTACTCATAGGTTCAAAAGACGACCAGACGCTCCTGACGGCGCATCAAGCGCTGCTTATACAAAGTCCGTTCTTTGCCGAAGCATTGGCTCAATTCAGCGAGGATGCGACGGTACAGGCTCTCCTCACTCCGCTGCCCGTACTTTCGTTGACGCTCACTACCAGACACGGAGAATAGAACTACCCGACGAGCAGCTCGACGCAGTAGGCTGCTTCCTGCAATACCTCTACACTGGCGAGTACTTCCCCAAGCGACTCGACGAGTCAAAAGGCGGCGCGCAGGGCGGTCTCGAACACGACCCTTCAGCTCCAAGCGTCGACGACACCGGCGACCAACTCCTAAAACACGCACGAGTATACGCGCTGGCAGACAAGCTAGGAATACTGGTGCGCCCCTTTCCACCTCACCCTTTCCCGAAGCCTTCAATGATGTTAATATACCCGTCTTTTTCACCTACCAGGATCTCAAAACCCTCGCCCACTCCAAAGTCCACCGCATCAACTCCACCGCCCGCGGCGAGATCGCCTACGCGCGCTTCGTCTACGCGCACACGCCCCGTGACACCATCATCCGCCGGCCCGTGGCGAGTTTCTGGGCGACAAGGAGCCACACTTTGCGGCACGAGGCGGACGACGAGTTTAAGCGGATGTGTTTGGAGTTTCCGCAGTTCGGGTTCGATGTGCTTAGTTTGGTGCTGGATGCCAAGGAGAAGAAGGAGGAGGAGAAAAAGAGGGAGAGGGAGAGGGCGGAGGGGTCAAAGAGTGCGAAAAAGAGGGCTAGGTTGAGTGAGAGGTAGGGGTGGGGTGGGGTGGGTTAAGGCTCGGGCGAGATCAAAAGTTTTGAGGGAAGCGTTTGCGGTGTAGATTAGGGTCTGAAGAGTTATTGTACGATATCATCAGATAATCTGCGACTGCAGATGGCCTAGGAGCTCCGATCCTGCGGTGCCGAAGCTTTCAAGATCATCTCATACTCCTAGTAATCCTCCTGAAATTGCTGAGTGCGGGACTGATCTGGGGAAATACTCGATACGTTAATGACGAATGTGAGCAAGCGATGGCGAGCAACTCTCCTTCGCGAAGGCGTCATATAAGGACGCCATGCATGACGAGACACAGAGTTCCCGTCCCTAGCGAAGAGCAGCATCATTACATGGCGACTAGGACATAGGGCACGGTCCAATGGCAGCTATAACTTCCATCATGACCATGGTGCAACGCCTCTAGCTTCAAACTACCATCAACCCGTCACGGTTCAGCTATTGATGATCTTCTCCATCTCATCAACCTCCTTGACCGCCGTCGTCAGATTCTCATATCCGCTTTCCGTAATAAGTATGTTATCTGTGATGGTCAACTAGGTTCAAGAATTCTCTAGAGCGTAGGGGGTAGCACCTTCTATGCGCACTCCACCGACGTCCCAATATCGGTCCAGCACTTCCTCGTCGATGTATTTTGAGTGCACTGGGTCTTTGAGGTAAGGTTCGATGATGAAACGGCAGAAGTATACCTATTCCTCATCAGTTGGGTTCGTCAAGTCGTGCGAAATGGAGAAATTTATTTACCCCTGGCTCAACGGTGATGATACTGCCGGCTGGTAACTTTCCTCTGACTCTCAGGTATCTGAACATGGTATCCTTATCTTCATAGTTCGGGTGTCCGCCCGTGTCATGCGTGTCCATGCCCAAGTAGTGTCCCAGCCCATGCGGGAAGAACGCCACACTTGTCCTTTTCTCAAAGATTTCCTCTTTTTCACCTTTCAAGACCCCAATGTCCAACAACCCCTCAATCGCAACCCTATGCGCCTTCGCATGCACATCGTCCCACACCACCCCCTCCGTCAACATCTCCGTACACTCCCCCTGCATCTTCAACACAATATCATAAATCTTCCTACTCTCGCTGCTAAACGTCCCCTTGACCGGAAATGTCCTCGTGATATCCGCCGCATAGCACCTAAACTCGCCACCCGCATCTAACAACAAATTCTCCCTCCCTTCCAAGTCCTCACAATTCTTCTGATAATGCAACGTCGCCGCATTCGTCCCGGACGCCACGATTGAATGATACGCCTGTTCCCTGCACCCGTTTGCTATGCATCTCTCCAAAAACACCGCCTCCAGCTCCCGTTCGTTGTGCGCTTGCTTGACGGTTTTCAGCACAGCCGTGTGCGCGAGGGTAGAGATGGCATTCGCTTTGCGCGTAAGGGCGATCTCGTAGGCGTCTTTGACGACGCGGCATTCATCGATGGCTTCCTTGGCCGCGGTGAAATCTTTGTTGTCAAAGGAGAGGAAGGTGATGTGATCGGAGACTTGGTTTTGGATAGCCCAGATAGTGGAGTGGGAGATTTTGGACTCGGTTTTGCTGTTGAGGAAGGCGTTGACCTCGGTGGAGGGGAACACGTCGTCGACGTCGCAGAGGTTGAGCGCTTCGGATGGGGATAGGGGAAGACCGGACCAGATGACGCTGTCCGGTTCGATGGGAGGAATGAAGAGCGTTAGTTTGTCGGTGTGGAGGTTGTAGGTCAGGTAGCAGTCTGGGAGCGCACAGCCAGATAGGTAGAAGAAGTGACGGCGTTGTCTGGAGGACAATGGTTTTTAGCGTATTTTTTTGGAGAGAACAGATGGAAGTGGTTACCTGAATGGCTGGGGCTCGTCGTTGTCTTCTAACATGCGCGTCTTCTGGCCTTCGAGGTAGATCACTCCATCGGCATTGTGGTGTTTGCTCTTGAGGTATGCAACGACCTTTGCCGCGTGAGCTTTCGCAGGGTACTTCCCAACGAGAACAGAGTCCACGTGATCCATTACAAGAGGAGAGTTATCCTGAGATGTCACATATTTCGCTGGACCAAAGTCTGGCGCTTCAGAGGCGGGGTTGTTGTCCGTATCGATAACGAATCGTCCTTCTGGAAGAGAAGCGACACATTGCTCACTCTCCTGAGCATGTGCGAGACAATTGTGCGCATAAAGACATGACAATCACCACTTAATCTCCACACCATGTGTCAGTTACTAGGACCTGGAGCGAACAGTAATCACTCCTGACGCAAGCTGCAATCATATACATTATTCCTTCCTTCTAACGCCGGTCTATTATTCCATGCCCAACCCCCAGATGCCATTCCGCAGACGCCGTCAGACCTAAAAATGTCTTCTCGAGTATTATGCATGTGCGGGAAAGACGACCATCGAGGAAGCCCCAGAAGGTTACGCCAGCACTCCATATATGGTGAAAAGAACTTCAAATGCAGCCATCCAGCCTAATCCTTCCACCTCGCCAGAAATTTCTGCATATCACCCGTAGGTTGAGAAGCTGGAGCGGCCTGCTATTGAGTCAATACGCTGCTCGATTCGACAGACTGATGACCCAAAGAAGTTGGCTTACAGTATTTTCCATGCTAGATACGCTATAGGTAAAACTTTGAGTAAACGTCGTTACCTGACTTGGCCTTGGTAGCCAAGTTTGGGCATATGAAACGGAGCTTGTCGGCCAGAGCGGAGCGGCGGTCTTTGCCGTGATTTTCGTCCCCGGTTGCGGTTGCATAGGTGCGTATTTCGTAAGTCCAGTCTGCAATGTGTAGGGAACTGAAAACCCGCCAGCCTGTCCTCCTGCGCCAGCGCCGGGATTGGCAGCTGCGACGTTATTCTCAGTGGCAGGTCCAGCTGTCCCGGTGACTTTTTGCAGACCAGCGATGACGTTGGCTGGAAAGCTGCCTGTCATACCAGTGAGGGAGAACCTTGGGGAGTAGTTCGTAATGGTGCCACCGGCGGTAGCCACCGAAATCATCTTAAGGAAACTATGGTGCGCAGATCGCGGTCAGCATAGCACTTTCGAATGGGATTGGTTCAACTCGATTTTGAGAAGATATGGCTCACTATGCATTCTTGGTGTCAGCTCCTATCGTTGTTTGTATCGTCCCGGATGCCTTGTTGCCAGTAGTGAACGCTCCTTGTGTCGTGATTGGCGCTAATTGGATCTACCGGCAGCACATTCCTATCAGTAGCTCCTCTTATTGTTGTGACCAGACTCGACATTCTCCCAATTTTGAGTGATACAAAAGGAAGACGCACAAAGCTGCTAGCATCGTTGCCGCCAGCACACAAGAACAACTGATAAGATGCGAGATCTGCAATCGACGGCGCACTCCCAGAGTCCGTCCATTCCACCGCGAAAGTACCACCCGCCGGTACTGGCGCACCGGCCGCAGGGGTTGTGAACTTGACGTCGGCGAATGCGAAGGGGGCGACGGCAGCCAGGAGGTACAACAGGTTGAAAAGCATATCGGTGAAGGGGAAGGTAACCGTGTTCCAGATCAATGTGTTCTACCGGAGCTTGCGATCGACTATCTGTGGTTATGTGTGTCAAAGGTTTGGTCTGACTGCTGAAGAGCCGCAGTCAAGATTTGAAGATTGGAGGTCGATACCTTAAGCTTGCAGACCGTTTTCGGGTAAGTTTACGGAACAGTCCGTGCTAATTTAAGCGGCGAGTATCCACGCTATACCCCTACATTGCAAACAGAAATGACTGCACTATACCTTGATGCAATTAGTGACTGCATTTTCCACTCAATGAACTCCTGTCATGTACTGGGGTGCACTGTGTAGTGAGGGACTCTGATAAGTGAGAATACACTTAAGAAACCTTTCTTATAAGAAAGGTTTCTTTATACAACATTGAAACCTACTGTATAAGAAAGGTTTCTTAAGTGTATTCTCACTTCTTAAAGACTCTTACTAGACGGTACACATTAGTAACACTGTCTTTTGAATGTTGAAGATTTGTCTTTAGAATGCTCTGTAATATTCTAGTGTTGTGATGTTGAAGATGTTAAAGAAGAGTGATGTGTCTTGTAATTGGTTATCAACAACGGAGCTTGCTAACTCGTCTTCGCAATCCTCTAACCCCCATGGCTGATTCAATACGACGCCGAGCACTGTTATGAGTCATTTCTCTTACTACTGTACTTCATTACCCTACACCTTTTCTTTCTCTCCGTCTCATCAAGATAGAGCTTTAATCGCCAAGATTTCTATCAGATTTCTAGCCGTCGAAATCGAGTCTCCAAGTACGTCGAGTCGAAATTTACCTAGCTAGCTACTAGAAAGAGTCGTATACATCTGTGAAGTTAAGCCCTAGCTAGCTGTTGAAACGAACTCCGAAATACATCCTATGAAGACATGGAAATAGGATCTATCGAGGGTTGAAGCGGAGGTCTATCAAGACGTGAGATTGGGGATCCTGACACGTGGAATTGAAGGCGTTTATGCACATTTATCAGATTGTTTGGCATGGATTCTGTCTGAGGACTCCAGCAGCGGAGACACTGTTATAGGCGAGGGGAGAGATGTTGTCAGGATCCCTATTGGGAGTCCCATCCCGGGAACTCACTTACTAGTGACTACCCCTTGTATACAGGTAGGTTTGAACTTTCCTCTTCTTGATCCTGAGGCACTGGTCTTCTATCATACAGCAACATCTGTCCGTGATGTCACCTGTCTTCACAAACGGGATACTTATAGTACCTCACTATCAAGCTTTTCTCTTCAGCTCTCCACTAGACATTATCGGCGATGAGAAGAGTGCATAAGCGCAGGATCAGGCCGCCAGAAGAAGTTCTTCTTCGCGAGTAGTAATTTCATGCCTTCACGTAGACCAGCAGACCACTGAGAACCCGCGAGATGGTCAAAGTCTCCCGACGCGATGATACCGCTGACGCCACACTAGCGTACGGCTGAATACACAGGCAAGAATCGTGAAGGTGTGAGAGGAGCGGTGGCGCATTCAGCCGCAAACCGCCCAAAGGAAAAGTAGAACGTTCAGCGCGACAGCAATGTCAGCGCAACGCCATGAGCACTGTCTCTATCACAGCAGTTGACTCATCAGGGTTGAGGTACATACGCGGCTTTGTATTAATAAGGGTTGATGAGTGTACTGTGCATGAAGAAGGGAGGTTAGATGAGATACTTATACTCCGCAGGCAGCCTAGCGATTGTCACGCCCAGATCCTCCGTACATTGTACATTCCCACCTAGTTGTTGCTGCTGTCAATAATGAGTGGAAGTCGAGATCTGGAGCAAGGCCATGGCAGCGTGGCCGGATTGCTCGCGCGCGGGCCCGGAGATGCTCCAAGCCAAGACGGTTAGCGCGGTCATCGCCCCACGTGGTACTCTTTGCTAACGAATTCTGACGGCGGAAGAGCCTGTCAAGCTCATTCTGTTCCGCATGTTGATCGGGACCAAACCCATCCCTGCTTCGGATTGGGCTGCTTCAGATCGTCCGGGTCAGAACATAAGCATCTACAAGCAGGTGGTGGACGAGCAACGGAATACCAAGTGGGCGTACTTTTTCGCCGCGTCCGGCATCAACATCTGCCTTCTTCTCCAAATCGCCGTCGCGACGTCATTGACGGTTCTGGGCGCATCCGGCGGCCCCCACAGTGCCATCACCTCGCTCGGCGCTATCAATACCACCATCGCCGGCATCCTGACATACCTGAAGGGTCAGGGTTTGCCCAATCGCCTGCATCAGTATCGATATGCGCTGGCCAAACTCCGTCAATACATCGACAGCCGGGAACGGGACTTCAAACAGCCGGACTGCAAGTTGGATGTCCTCATGGAGGTCGAGGTCATTCGTCAAATGTATGCCGCCGTGAGACAGACGGCCGAAGACAATTACCCGGACGCCTACATCGACCGCACTACAGCGCCATCCACAACCATCCCAACACAGTTGCATTCTACCGCAGCTACTGCGGCACCCCCTCAGACTGCGATTGACAGACCTAGTGGGTCGGGTCCTCCGGATAATGGAGGTGACGGACCTTCAAATACGCCCGGACGCGGGGCTTGACAATTACAGCGGCCTGATCCGATCCGGTGGCCAGAGAACCGCGTGCTTCAAGTGCTTTACTGGCTCCAGAACCTGCTATGGTCGCAGAGACAACCTTGGTAAGGTATTGCTCAGCGTCTCTCTATGCTGCGTGACTTTTCCGGTTTGGATCAGAGGTGAAAGAGATTGACAGAGGGACCCACGCTGCGGCCTGGGAGTACAATTCCATCGATGTACTCTACTTCAGCTTTCTTACTTGTCGCCATCGTCCTTTATTCTGAGTGGCTTGAACACTGGTAAAGTGGTCAATGTCGTGAGTGAGTGGACTTGACGACATCGACAAAGATGCCGTTGAAAAGAAAATTTTCTTGTTACGATGAGCTGGGAGCATCCGAAAGCGGTGTCAAGCCCGTCCAGGTTTGGAGGCCGCTGCGTCGGAAAGTAGCCTTGTGCTGTATTACTACTTCAATGTCGCTGTATTTGTGAAGACAGTCAACGCTTTGTACAAAGACCCAACGCCGCCAAGGCCAAAGAGACAACGTGATCGTGATGCAAGATGATTTGGTGCAAGAATATGACTCTCAACATCCATGGCCGGTTCGGTGAATGAAGAGCCAGCAATTGCGAGGGGTGATATGTGAGCTGTTTTCAGTAGGTAGTGTTCTCTGTAAACGACTTGACTGTTAAAAGTGCCCGAGGACCCGTGTAGCGTAGTCTTTAACTAGCGAGGCCCTGGAAGCCCCCGCATTAGATAGACGCCGCATAACCCCTTAGGGGTTGGATCGGTCTATGAATACACTACTACTACTACTACTACTACTACTACTACTACTACTGTAAACGACTTTCGCTCATGCAACATTGAATCTCTTTGGGCTTGAGGACAGACTCGACAGTGGGCAGGGTCTTACCAAGGCTACCTTTCATAGTCACAAGACTCAATCTTTAGGTTTCATTCGATGAGCCGTAGAGGTTTGATATCCTGCCAGATCCTGTCCTAGCAATCGTTAGACGTTCTCGCTACGTTACAAGTACACAAAGCGTTACTATCATACCCGCCACCGCAAACACCGGGAGTATCTGACAATGGGAATAAATCAAGCCTGCGGCACAAGGATCTCAGAGAAATAGCGACCGATATCCGCCACATCCTCCACATTACCGATCCATCCAACATACTGATCCGGTCGAGCAATGACCACGCAACCCCTCTCCTTATCGACCCCATAGTTCTTGTACGCTTCTCCATGACCTTCATGGTAGGAGATATCGTCGACGAAAACCTTATTGTAATCCCACCCTTTCTTGTCGTCGAACGGATGGAAAACCTCATGCAGATCTAGCAACTCCACCTTCGTGCGCGGCGCCGAGTGTAGAGTCAAGACCTCGATAATCGAGTCGATCTTCCTGCTGGGCGGGGTGACTCTGTGCAAGAACGAGTTCGGGGCAGCTAGGGCCTCTCCGAATTGCTGCACTCGCTCCATCTGCGCACCGTCTAAGATGTTTCCGGCGAATAAGATAACCCTGAAGCGGCTGTCGCTAGGCAAGAATTTTTGGAACTGCCACGGCCTCGCATCTGACTGGTTCAGAACTTGGAAGCTAGGGAATCGCATTCCCATTTTGATGTTCTTCGCAAGCTCCTGCTTGCCAACCACTCTCTCACCACCGTTCTTCAGGGCCGGTCCAACATCTGTACCGTCGCCCTGACCTGTGGCACTCCCTGGCTTGGCGACAAGCATACTGGCACCGTAATCCACGGCAATGCCAGAAGCGAACATGTTGCCTTTCTCAAAGGCGTCCTTGAACTCGGTCATAGAGATGCCAGCTTCGTCGGCTGCATCCTTAGCAGGCCTGCCGGAGAACAGGCGGGAGAAACGATGGTCGAAAGCGATCAGGTCTTGAGCTATTCTGCGCCGCTCGGATTGATACGTCTTCAGGATCGCCCGCTTGGCAATGCCATTGACAACAAGACCAATCTTCCAGCCAAGATTGTAGCAGTCCTGCATGGAAACGTTCATGCCCTGCCCCGCTTTGGGAGAGTGCGTGTGTACAGCATCCCCCGCGAGAAAGATGCGGTCGTCTGCGCTGAAGCGATTGCCAACCCGTTGGCCGATCTCCACCGAACATGTCAGCGAGACAAGCTCATAAACTTCCCTAGGTCCCAGTCATACCTGATAAGCCGTCCACCAATCGCAGTAATCGTATGTCAGCTTATAAGGGCTCAATGTCTTCTGGGCGCCCTTTAGGATAATATCAGGCGTTATTTTCGAGCGATCGACCTGACCACCATCTTTGCCAACTTCGGTGAGTTGTATGTATAGACGCACAAGCCCTCTTTCACGAGGAATGACCATCACACTACCGGAATTGGCACTGTGAATTGCGCATCGCATTCGAATATCAGCTGCGCCGAGCCGTCAGTACCTTAGGTATCCATCGGTCATCCCAAGTTTGGTACACTTACGGAAGTTGGTTATGGGTATGATGTCGAGGACTCCCCATATGAAATCCGTCTGCTCTCCTTCCATTGCAAACCCTAAGTGTCTTCTTGTCCAACTGTGCGCTCCGTCACATCCGATCATGTACTTGGCTCTGATTACTTCTGTCGTACTATTCTTGCCCCGACTCTTGTGAATCAAATCATCGGTATCGTCCTTGGCAAGATTACTCCTGAATAAGCCGTCGGGTACATTGGGGCCATTCTGCACCGGTGTAGCCTCGTCATCGCCCAGGTGCCGGACCTGGACTGTGACTGGATATGCGTTCAAGTCCTCAACTTTCGAGTGGTCCAGTTCGAGCTCCACTGGAAGTACTCCACGCTCGACCTCAATGTCTGAATACTCTTTCAGGGAGTCAAGGAAAAACCGCTCGATGCGTCCTTGATGCAGAACGACTTGCTGGAATCTCGAGATGCCAGGAATGGTATCTGGAATCCTGTCGGTGCGTTTGATAACGCCGGTTGAGTCTGGATTCTAGCTCGAAGCCGTAAGAAAACAGGAATCCAGAGCCCGCGAATCGATGCTTACCCAAAGACAAATCTAGGGAATAGATTAGCAACGTCTCCTACGTTAAGGCCTCCAATATAAACATACCTCAGGCATATGATTTGACTCTTTCCAGACACGGTCTGCAAAACCAAAGCTGTCGAATATTTCCAAGGACCGACACTGTAGTCCATCTGCTTGCCCGTTGAAGATCTTGGTGCCGCGCTTGTCAATAATTCGTGTCTTAATCCCACAGCGGGCTGCCCAGGTCGCGGCCATCAACCTGAGAAACCATCAGCGCCTGCAGTACCAGCATTCATGCGAGACAATCTCATACCCTGCAGGTCCAGCTCCGACAATCAAGAGATCGGTATAAGAATCCTCCATCGAACCCATATTGCTAGGCATACGTCAATTGGATGAGGAAGACCCGAGAAATCAGATGAAAGCTATGAACAGACTTCAATGGAGAAAAGATATGTACAGTACACCAGCAACCTTCAGAACGTCAAGTACTAATTACAACGCTCTGTTCATGGTCACACAGGGATATCAATGCCCTCTAGGGCGGAGGCAGCATCCGCAGGTGACGGTCAAACCCCGCGGTCTTCGGATGTTGCTGCGGTTCCATTTCACCGGGATCGTGATGAGATAAGATTAGATTCGGCGCGGGGCAAGACCCTGAAACACAATGGCAACACCAAGTACGAAGTACTAGTTATCTGGACCGCCCTATCTAGAACTAATATTAAAATCTCAAGGGATGAACTTCCATAAGATGATGTTGATAGAATTCGTTGTCGCAGACTGGGACTGGCAAGGTCGTTACATGTGACCATGGCGGAATCTTTTCAAGATCATCACGTCTAAAATACGCAGAGATGCTCCGGGAGAAAGGCGCACACGATTTGGCGGATCTGATGATTGTTGATGAGAAGACGAGAAGGGTCTTTTGGGCTTAGCTAATGAGTCGGAGTGGCGAGATGCGCTGCCGTTGGCGAAGGCAATATTAGAGGCTTTCACTGGAGCTGAGGGTGTCGAATGGTCGTCGTGGAAGAAGGAGGCATTGGAAAAGTACAGAACAGACAAGAGGTTGACGAGCTTGTGGAGTGGTATGGGCGGGAAGACCCTTGATGGAGACAAGGTTTGGTACAGGCCAAGCAAAAATATATGTGTATGAACAAGCTTTCTCATTGTGTACGCTCCAAATAAGCAGGGAGATACAGAAATATAAAACGTAGACTCGGCCAATAAGCACTAAATTCAGCAATAGCAGATCGCCCAAGAGAGTAGAGAATCCATGACATGACAGGCTTACAGGGAGCACACTTGGCATACCGCATCGGTTTAGTAACTTGGTGGCGGCGGCGGTGCATTGTCATAACTTGTTGATCCAGCTCTGGTCCTAAAGATCGCCGTCAAACCGAATGCAAAGAAGAAGGAAAAAGTACAAATCAACCACTGAAGCACCTGCAACACTAGACCAGCTTCCATCACTACCGGGCTCCGGAATGAAGTGGTCAAGAACTGTAGAGCCGAGGTTGTTTGCGTAATCGAGATGGCGGCTGCAAAAGCTAGGGCGGTTGAGGTCCACGCAACACCTAGGGAAGTGTGTTTAAGAAATAGTTTCCAGCTTTCAGGGCCGGAGTTTTGGTTGGCTTTGATATGTCGTTTTAGAAAAATGAGGAATAAGAGCCCGATCATGAAGGTGCATCCGGCAGCGGCAATGAGCCAAAGAAGAATTTTTTTTTGGAGAACAAGACACAGGCTGAAGAGGCTCTTAGCTGAGGCGCTTGCAAGTGGGCCCGAGAGCGTTGATGTGCTGCCTCTGGATAGTGGAAAGGCGATTTGATCTACTGATACTCCTGCCGTAGGAGAGCAGACGAAATCCGGCGAAGTTCCAGCACATGATCCTGAAATAAAGATACGGTCAGTATGAGTCCATGTTCGACGGCCAGAGCAGGTCTATGGAGGGTCTTGGCGCGATCTTACCAAAGTAACCAACCCGCACTTCGAAGTCCGCTATACGAGGGCCTCCAAGGCTCGATCCGTTTCCGCTATGAAGGCTAACCAAAAAGATATTTGGTACGCCGGGGGAATTCGACACGCATCCGGTAGTTGCCAGTACTATGCTTCATCAGCGAAAGTCTGCAAGATCACGATGATGTATAAGGCCAAGCATGAACCCTACTGACCATAGAAGAGGATTATGAGAAAGGCTAGAATGTATACACCTAATCGGACGTTGACGCTGTCTAATGACTCCCTCAGTCATTGGATTCGACGGCCAGATCTTCACTGGCATTCGTACCAGTTTTCCTAGTTGCGGAGAACCCCATCATAAAGACTAAGACAGCCTAGTAGCCGAATGACATTGTTATATAAGTTACAACGTAAGATATCGGCAGACAGAAAGTGTTAGCTGCAAAGGACTGGACACTGAAAGAGAAGGTGAGAAGGTGGAATGAGGAAAGAAATGCTAGATAGACTGAACACTGAGCTGACTTGTATGCTGCTGGAGAAGTGGTTCCGTCTTTGAAGGATGCTAGAGAGTTTGACTAGCAAATGGCCATATATTTATAAGTCCAAGGAACAACACTAGTGTTGCAGAAAAGTACTCACTTTTGGTAATGACACAAGTGGAACTCAGACGATTGGGTCGTTGCTCAAATTTGACTCGAACAATGCCCTTGTTGGTAGAATAGATTATCTTGACGCCGAGCAACAATACGTTTTAGGAGATAGGGATTTAGGAGAAGGAGACCAAACTGAAACCAACACTATCAGAAAGCTATCTGAAAAAGTGGACTTTTGTGTCACAGAAGTATCCTACAACGATTTGAGCGTGAATTGGACCTCACTAGCTTTCCAAGCGAGTTCTGTAGCCACCACAGTGGTGGCGTAGGTTGAGGAGGGTCCAATGCATTGTAAGCGCTCGCGTGTGTGTGACTGTATTCCACCCCTTAGAGTTCAGCAGAGGAGGCGCGCCAAGATATCAGATGCGGAGGGCAGTGTTCCTTGACCACAAAGCCAACAATGTTAAAATCATTTCCCAGAGGGCGGCGCATGCACAAGACCAACATCTACTGTGAGACCAATGCTCCAGGTTTTCAAACCCAAGCTCTGACAGTAACAGACGGGATAAAATAGTATGGCTGATTATGTTTTGTTCCCTTGCCCCAAATTCACAATGAAACCATTTAATTTTTTAGAAAACACTCTCACCATCTGTCCTCTGTTGGAGATAGCATCTGAGCTAAGCCCCACAGGAAGTATTCCAAATCCTTCCATTCCGGCTTGTCGTCCCAAACACAGTCCTCAAAGTCAACTATGTAGCTGTAGAAGAGGCAGATTTCAGTCAACTGTCCTGTGACGGATCGCTGTCTGTGCTTACCATTTCCGGCTGATGGCATCCCATAACAAATTCTGCAATCCTCTATCCATGGGAATAATGCCACATTGTTTGACCTCGCTGCCAAGAAGAGTTAAACTTGATCTGATGACCATACGCAATTATGGCATACCTCAGTGCTGCTCGGAACCCTTTCCGTACAGTGTCTCGGTCTTCCAACGAGAGATCTTTCTCAACCCAAAAATTAAAAGGAGGGGCGCCAGGAAGCTTCTCCATCAGGATGTACACCACATATCCACCGGGCACCCACATCGTCTCATCTTGCAGCTCCCGCGTCCATGATAAGAGTTTTGGAGCCGCGGAGCAGCCAGACTCCGTGAGGGTTCTCAGAACATCTATTTCATTTTCTGTGTAATCGTTCAGTTCTTTCGATGCGTACTTGGCTCTTTCCGAAGGATTCGGGTGTGGCATCTCGGTATCAGGCATCCTAACATGTAGTATCAGAGAACCATCGCAAACTAGTATAAAGGGAAGCACCTACTGCATGCGCACTTTCACAATAGCTTGTGACCCTACCTGAGGCCCCTTTAACTGTCTACAAACATATACTGCTCTCGCTTCAGCAGGGGGGTATGTTTCCTCGCTTGCTTCGGACAGTTTCTTCTCCAGCTCCCAGACGGTCTCATCCGGAAACGCGATCTTCCGCCCGCCTAACATGTCGTCTATCCACGGCCATCTCTCTCGTCCCATATCAAAGATAAGATCAGAATTCGGCCGAGCAAAAGTGAATGATCGAAAAGGTTGGTGTAGGCGAGTAGGTATTTTACTTGGTCAAAACTCGCGGGGTGTAAGGTGGGAAGTAATCTGAGCACTGTCGTCGAGGTGAAGTCGAGATAAACAAAGGGTTGTGTTCAGCGGCTGATTAGCCCAACAGCGTGCGAGCACCGCCAGCTAAGGGTGGTTGTGTAAACACAATAGACCCGTGGAAGACTAGACTATCAGACCTGATCAACGCGTAGCTTTGGGTCATCTGTGGTTTCTCCAGCATCCTCCTTCGCCAGATTTTGTAAGGCCATCTGAAAGGCAATTCCATGATACAGATCATCTAACAGGTATACGGCTGCCAAAGAACTACTCATGATGGGACATCCACTGAATATGCAACACCATGTCAACTGTAAACCTAATGAGGTGGAGAGCTTTTACCCCGCAACAATCCGATTCATCAATCAGATAAGATTCTTGATTTGCGTCTCCAACCATCCTATGCTTCATGGATTCTGGTATCAAAGACTTGCATTAGTCTTTGAGTCGTTCGATTAGATGTTGATGCTGTGGGAATCAAATGCTGCCGCCTTTCGGCAATGTAAGTGACTGCGCAAAGTCGTGGATGCCAAGCCCATGAATGAAGACCAGGATATGGAAATGGTTGTTTCTCTTCCATCCGGTTTTGAGATCCGGCAGCAGCTAGAGCGATCATGGCATCATCCTGATCGAAGATGGGAGACGATACAGCATTTTGATATCCGTTACGACTAAGCCTGAAGGAACCTTTCTCATACCAGCGGCGGACGTTTGCATGTGCCGCCTGCTTCTGAACTGCAGCATCTGCGGTGCTCAGAAGCAAAGCCTCGTGGCAGTTGTCCATTGGTTATCTTTCCAGTCCTTCATTGCCTCGAACTGACCCACCAATTTTCGACTTGAAGAAGATTCTACTATTTATTTTCTCCAGAGATGAATTCGCATTTAGGACATCTACCTTTTGGTGCCGACCCTATCTTCGGCACTTTGACCGTGGCATTACCCAACCTGTCACCTGATTTCAGCGGTGACCTCCTTAGCCTCGTGGTACTTGATGTATTGGCGTCAACATGTGAAGCTCCAGTTAGACTTGGCCCTGCTTGGGAGAAGCTCTTGAATGCCGATGAGATTGCCAGCTTCATAGTCACATGTGGAAGAGGATATCAGACCGAGAGCAGAGAGATATTATTGTCAGTCATAAGCTCGCTTGAGTCTATGGCAGCGGCTTCTTTGAAGCGCCACCATGACCTGGGATCCCGCTCCAGCCTACTTGCGGTCCTCCAGGATATGTATGCACGACTTGGCGAGGACGACGAAGAAGAGCTACTGGCTGGAGAGATCTATGGCACTTCGCCGCACGCCCCCGATCCTGATTACGAGAGTGAGGCTTATTACGAACACGAGGAGATGCTCGCGCACGACAATTACAGAATATGTTGGGAAGAGAGAGTGGAGCGAGCACAAGGCAAAAGGGACACGCGCAAACATGATCGGGATATCAGGCGAAAGATCATTCAGCTGAGCCTGGAGACTGCTACAGATGGCCCCGCGCCGCACTTTCGAATCGATCTTTGTCGGAAGGCCATGATTTTGACGAACAGTGGTGAACTTCAAGTCGATGCATTCACAGCACACTCCAGCAATATGGAAACAGCGGAGGCCGCAAAGGGAAAGAAAAGAATGCTGCCTGAAGGCCTGTGCTCGGAGCGGACGGCGTCGAAGGAGCCGGAATCGATTCTTGAGGTTGGGGAAGGACATGTAACTGCCGACCCGCAGGGTCTCATATCAAACTCTTGTGCACTTGGTGATGTTCAACTTGGCACCTTGAGTAGTCCTGACGGCAGCGAGCGGTGGGAGGATAGCGAGGATGATGGATTCTATCGTGGCGATGACAGCCCCGAGTCCCCTAAAGATTATGCGGCTTGTAGCCTTGATGATTGCGGTTATTGCGGACACTGTCCCTACTAAGCTCTTGGTGCTTTATTTCCTTGCTATACTCATCTTGCTCCAATAGATGAACAACCTGTCAGAGACTACGCTCATCCAACGTAATTCACCTCTCGATCCTCTATGACTAATCGAGGCTTTCCCGCGTGACTCTGGACTGCAGGGGGACTAAGAATAAAGTACGCACAGATCAGAGGAAACAAGATGGCCACATCGAGATCTCCACTTGGACATTTGCCCGTCGACCTAGTCTGCTATTTTTGCCTTGCATGTTGTGCATCCATCTTGAAGCAGCTCCTCATCGCTCATATAAGTTGACGAAGAGAACCACGATGATTTCTCTCAAGCCCTATGCGAAGGAATCCCTCTTCAGCCCCGATCTCCTCCCTCTGAAGGCAAAGTCTGACCAAAAAGGTTTTTTCAGACACCGTCCGGCCACATCGCTGAGACTCTTGTCCAGAGGTGTGTCCAGCCTCCTGTGGGGATCGGTGGCGAATATAAAACGTACGATAGGTTTACAACATACTCTGAGAGGCTGCTAATCAGACATTTGTTTGCCTCAACGTCTCCCCCGTTCTTTATCTCTCTACTGCCCCCGTATCTACTGCTCTGTAGAAGTCTGGAACCCGAAGCTCTACGTTGAGGAGTACTATCAGCATGTCACGAGAAAAATGAAAGGATATTCATAAGCTTTGCGATTCACTAGATCTTTCCTTTTGAAGTCAAATTTCCTGTTGGACTACGCAATTTTCTCCAGGGCCTGTTTCGCATACGCTATTTTGAGGATCTCTTCAACTGTACCCATCACAGCACATGAAACATTGACATATTTGATCATGTCGCAGAGTTCGCCTTCGTATTTCATGAGCAAGACATCACCTCTCTAAAATAGTCAATCTTGCGGAGGTTCAACCCTCAAAAGCCGTTTGCAGGTTTCGTTTTGAGGTAACATGAAAGAGATGGTATAATAGAGACAATATTGGACATGAATGGTGGAGAGAATGAGGCTGGCAATCTAGATGGCTTCAACTACAGAGAGTATTGGACACCCAAGCTTGCAGAATTCAATATACACAATGATAATAAGGAGAGTTGATTTCCGACCGGGCCCAACGAGTTCGCCGTCGTGGCCATGCCAAGTACAGTGTTAGACAAGTCATTCGCGGCGTTGGCGACATTGAACGATTTCACAGCCCAGACGCCGAAGATGATTGCGCTCGCCGACCCAAACACTTGAAGAACGAGATTGATGATGAATTGGGCGATGCCGGCAACTTTTCGCACTTTGGCCGGTTGGCACCGATTTGCCTGTGGCCGTCCCAGGTCGTTTGCCTTCGCCTCAGCCTTTTCCGTTGTCTCTGTCACTGTCACTGCCTCCACCTGAGGGAAAGTGGTGCGCCTTGAATGCTAGTTGTGGGCTTCGTTGTTGTAGCCATCTTATGGAGAATAGGAAGATAGTGCTCAACTTCAAGGTAGGACCCGCCAACCATGAGATAGACGTCAGGCTGACAGTCAGTGAGCTAGACCACCGACTATTTCATCTTCTCATTGGCATATCAGGCTGGTGATGATGGATGACAAAGGGCATGGGTTTGACGGACAATTCCGGATTCTGCCTGTTCTCAGCGACAGGAGGTATATTTCTAGGTCGTAAATGATTGCCGACCCTACATGTAGGTATTTGGCAGACTCCATAGACGCAGAGCACATCAACACTAACATGTCTGTGGGGTTCTCCATACATATGATGGTTGTGCTAATCTGTTGACATTAGCAATCAATTACGACCTGGAACCATATGATCGTTCTAGCCCCACTTGACGTCGAGGTAGCCAATCAACCATATTTGCTTCTGGACTGAGAGATATTATTACCTTAGTCAAGCTGTGTAACCTACATCTGTAAACATGAACAACCCGATTCCGGATCAATTGTTCAACATCGATTTCGCCAATCGTCCAATTGCACGAGCTGGACAGCGATACTGGGGCAAACAGGATTGCGGACAGAATTGGTTGGCAGCGCCACCTGGCGTGCATGCCAAGGGCGACTATGATCATCGTGAAATGAACGACGTGTTGGAGAGATTTGTGCTAACTCTGTCCTTTACACCGAGCAGTGCCACCCAACAAACAATACTAACAACTAGCTTCAAAGTGTCACCAAATCTCTTGGATCCGCAGTCCATTGTTGGACCCCGGAAATCCAAGTAGGAGATCGATCTCCTAAACGATCTTTCAAACGTTTACACTGTACTTGTATGCTGCACACTCCCTTAACTACTAGCCTGCACAATCATTGACGGGAAACATCCTAGCAAAAGCTTCGTCTGTTGCTTGGCTGGCCTGTCGTTGGTCCACGGTCCCGGACAGCTTAGCTTGGCTTGGCTTGAGCGAACAACCTTTATCCTTGGTTCAAGAGACGACTTTCCAAGATCACACTTTGGCACGAACGGCTTGAGCGTTTTCCACGCCCTGTGATATTCGTTGATGTCTGAGAGACAGTAAACATCGTCTCATCAGCTCAAGAGCGCGAACTGCTCTACCAACCCCAACGTCAATTTTCCACCATTCTACGAGAAAGATATCCAAGCAAGCAATCAAAAATCTACGACTCAGCAGCATGGGAATGTTCCACAGGAATCAACAGGTTGCCAATGGTTTGCAGCAGCAGGACATCGAGCTCACGACTCCACCACCTGCTCACACTACTACGAAGGCCAATGGCCATAGTCACCTACCCACATACAACCACAATGGACATAAGGTCACTCGGGGTATTAAGCCAGATGGCGAAAGTGGGCGGAAGGGTGTACATCCTTGGCACTTCCTCAGAATCTGCTTCCGCAGCTCCAGCACAGCATCAAAATTTTGCAACATCTTTTGGCCCGTCGTGCCGGCAGCCATCGCTATACACTTCGCTCGGCCCGACCTCCACCTGTGGATATTCGCTCTCAACTACATAGCCATGATACCCACGGCCAATCTCGTAGGATTTGCCGGTCAGGAAGTGGCTCGTAAGATACCGAAGGTCATCGGTACGTACGAAATATTGCGAAACGCGCGGGGCTACCTACCTACTAAACTCCTCTGTAGGGGTGCTACTTGAAACGTTCCTTGGAAGTATCGTCGAGATTGTCCTTTTTATGGTCCTACTGGCGAAGAGCAAAAATAATGACTTGATACCTGTCATCCAGGCTGCAATCCTCGGATCCATCCTTGCAAACCTGCTGCTCTGTCTGGGGATGTGCTTCTTCATCGCAGGCTTGAAACGAAATGAACTAGTATTTGACGAAGCTATAAGCGAAGTTGGCAGCGGACTGATGCTCGTCGCAGGCTTCGGCTTGTTAATACCTAGTGCCTTCTTCACAGCCTTGAGTGGTAGCCCGACCATTACTGAAAGCGTCCTTCGTGAGCGGGTTCTGACGATCAGCCGTGCCACTGCAGTCATTCTATTGGTAGCGTTCCTGACGTGAGTCTGTTGAACACCCCTGTCTGCTTGAAACGGTGGCTAAGAAGAATTCTAGCTATGTCTGGTTCCAAATGCGGACACATCACAGCATTTACGACAAAGTCCTAGAAGACGACGAGCAGAAGGATGAGGATAGACAGATGGATCTGGCTAAGGACAAGCTTACCTTAACCGAATGTATCATCGCACTTTTGATTGCATTGGCTTGCGTGTCGCTGCATGCCATCTTCTTGGTTGAAGAGATCCGCTACATCGTCGACGAAAAAGGGGTTAGCGACAACTTCATGGGTCTCATACTTGTACCCCTTGTGGAGAAATTTGCGGAGCATCTTACGGCCATTGACGAAGCCTACGATAACCAGATGAACTTTGCCCTTGTGCATGTCCTTGGTGCTACTATCCAAACAGCACTTTTAAACGCTCCCCTTGTCGTCATAGTAGGTTGGGGGATCGGCAAGGAAATGTCATTGAACTTCGGTGAGTAGGGTCACTCCTTGTTGCAAGGGCTCTCGTAGCTGACCTGACGCGCCAAAACAGAGATTTTCATGACGGTGGTTTTCTTCCTAGCAATACTCGTGGTCGGGAACTTTTTACGGTAATTGTTCACTTCATTCGCGCATGCTTTCTTGTTTCTCGTCTTCTCTCAGGCCGTCAGTTTGGCGACAATGACTGACCTTTGTCTTTCCAAATAGAGATCTAAAGTCGAATTATTTGGAGGGAGCCCTCTGTGTGTTGGTGTACATCATCATCGCCGTCACTACCTGGTACTATCCCAATCCAGCGAAAGGGACTACAAACGTTGCGGAGGGTGGAGGAAGCCCTGTCGGTGCGAAATTTTAACGTAGGCTTGGGTTAACTTAGTGCATTGCTGCAAAGACTGGCAGAACATCTCAAATAACAGCTACTTCTTTATACAATTTGCTTCTGTTTGTGTCTTACGAGCATCAACTGGCTGTCATTTCTTCGAACATTTAGCGAGCGCGGCGTTCTTCCAGCGCAATACCAGCTACTGCGAGGCGTTTAGACCTGGGATCAATTGGTGTTCTTCTATCTATGCATGCTATTTCGGTGACCGGTGCGCAACTACGTGACAAGATCATCCGGCTTCAAGCCCCACCAAGCCCATCACCACTCTCACGATCGGCGGCACCGACGTCAAAACCACCATCACAGTCCCGAAAAGACTCATCGACAGACTCGACAGCGCCGCTGCTCTTGGATCCGAAACAAGCAGCAACGCCGTGGCGATGGCGGAGGAGTTGCCGCCCAGAGCAACGCCGTGCGTCACATAGTCATCTACACACATTATACCAGTTTCAGATCATCTCGACTATAACAAAGTGTTCTGATCGATCAAATAAATGACAGTACTCACCATCAGGAATCCTCAACCACTTCAACATCGCTGGCCCGACCAATACGCCTAGTATCCCGCTCATGATGCACAGCACGGCTACGAGATTGAGGTCGCCGCCCAGATTAGCCGTCGCAGGGGTCGCAAGAGCGAGCGTGAGGCTCCGGGCGGCGAAGGAGAGGCTGCGCTTGGAGGAGATGCCGATGGCGTAGCAGAGGGCGGGATAGCCGAACAGGGAGGCGACGGAGATGAAGAGGTTGGGGATGATGATTGAGAGGAACTTGGAAGCGGGTCGTCAGTGACTAGTGCAGAGACAGGGTGGAGGGTGGAGGTCGTGGCGCTTACGTGGCGCTTTAATTCGTTGCGGTATTGGAACATGGGTAATGCCAATGCGACGATGCTCACGTCCAGCACGCTGCTGAAGACGTCGCCGGCGCCTGGTTCGCGCAGTCCCTTGTCGCCATCCCACAGCTGCAGGTAGCGCGTTTTCGTCGAGTAGGCTCTCAGGCCGTCGTGCAGCGTATCCCGTCCGCAGAGAGCGAGGATCCAGATTCCCAGGATGGTGATGGCAGAGGAGACAAGTACTGGGTGGAGGACGCGCTTGGACCTTGCGGGCAGCGAGAGGGCGGCAAAGTACGCGAGGACGTTGAGGGTTAGTTGGACGGGCATCGCGTAGCCGGTTGCGTAGTAGATTGGGATGCCGGCGCAGAGGAAGAGAGTGCCGTAGGTGAAGACGTCGAGGTTGACGTTGATGATGGCGGCCCATTTCTGAGCTCGTGTTAAGGGGATTGGGTCTTGGCGGAGGGGTGGCGAAGTGAGGACCGTCTGGGATAATCCAGCTTCGGCAGGAGGACCGCCTGTTCCGCGGACCTGCGCTGGGTCTTGGGCACGAGGCTGTGCGACGAGGTCGGTTGTTTGGTCGAGAGAAGGTACGTCGAGGGTTGATGTGGCGGCGGATGGGGTGTCGAAGGTGGTGGCTTGCGTTCTTATCCCTTGTGTGAGGGGTATCTCGTCGTTTTCGTTGCCTAATTCCTCTGCTCGCTCGGTGGTCCCCTTTTTGGACGTCTTCAGGACCATCTGAAGGCCTCGGACAAAGTACGCCGTGGCGGCGAGCATGACGACAAATCCGATCACTGGAGACGATCAACACTTGGGACTGGGACAGTAAGAAAATCGCCAGTCTTACTGAAGACCCCTATGATTTTGCCAACCTCGACCCCGCTGACCGTCGGACTCAGGGGCAGCAGGACGAAAGACGGAGTGAAAAAGATGTTTATATAACGTAGAGAAAAGCCAGCCTAATCATAATCTATCATAAACATATGGACTCTGAAGGATCAGGAAACTTTACTGACAGGGATATCGATGATGTGTACTATCCCTCTCGTCTTCTTTTCTCCGAGCACCGCCTCGCACCCGATCAAACCAAAGAACAGAACGATCATGCAAGCCACTGAAGCTGGGAACGAAACATTACTCAAGCCAATCAGGGAATTGACACCAAAACATGCAAGTAGGATCAATATGATCCCTAGTGGTACGTAAAGCCAGGCGGTTAGGGACCGGCGCCATGATAGTTGCGCAACCTGAGAACCCGTAAATATTGAACGTAATAGGGTTGAATGGGGAATATACCAAGTTCAAGGCTGTGACTGCATCTTTGATGGTTTGCTGGAAGGATGATGCTCCCGTCATTACAACATCAAATGCGCATTGATGACAATACGAGTATTTTGGTGTTTGTTCAAAGCCCCTCCAAGCTACTACGGTTGTACGAAGGCTGTAAACAAAATTCTGCGCCACCCGACAACTTGATGCTAGCTATTACAAGAGCAACAACAACGCCAACAATTGAGATTCTTTTGGAAATCAGAAAGCTCAGAGGTTGTATTAGACACTGAGACATCTGCTATATATGTTTTAATCATTTATAGCAATTTGAGCCCTTCTCGGCCCTTCTACTCCAAGTAGCAAGAAAGTTGTGGGGTGGCGGAGAATTTTGTTTACAGCCTTCGTACTGTACGGCTTCGTACATAGCTCGCCAACATCGGCCGTAAACTCAATCATAGGAAGATGCAACCTCGAGATCATCTCGAGCATTTACTCATCGTTCTTAGGGAACGTGACGTTCCCATTACTCGAGATGACGTCCAGTGGGCGTTCGATGCGCCGAATACCAAAGATACGGTTGTGGAATGGGTCAAGGAGCATCTGGGTGCCGACACCCTGCTGTCGAAGGAGGAGCTAGACCTGTACGCCTCGAAAGGAAGGGCGGCCGAGACCCAAAACATCGACTGACAGATAATAGATACGGCAAGCTGGAGAGGAACGGGACTGTTCGAGCTATTCAAGCCAACCATGACACTTCCACAATCCGGCCCATTCTCGACGATGAGATCCGCAGTGCTCTCGAGGCATTGAAGGCCTCTACGTTGGCCATTGAGAAACAGAATCAGGCTTTACGGAGTCAGCAGAAAGCCTTGCTGGCGTATCGAGAGAAGGTCGAAGATGGAGAGGCGCGACGGAAGCGCGTGAGCGAGCAACGGAGAAGAAAGCATGCGTTGGAGAAGCAGCACGTGGAAATGGCGGTGAGCTGATTCTCTGGAGTTCGTGCAAAGCCAATCCTGATGCGAGGGGCTAGGCGGACGAGCTGTTGCAAGGTCTCACGGCACAGATCGCTGCATCTCAGCAGCAGCTGAAGTTGTCCAACGGCACACTCCAGGCATCTGTGACTGAGACACTGAAGGGCGATGACAGGTTACTCACTAGGCTCGAGGGTCTAGCTGGGGATCTCAAAGAGGAAGATGATAAGGTTGGAGACTCCATCGCAGAGCGGACGCGGAAGTTGAGTGCAAAGCTTGCAGACTTTACGGCAGAAGAGATTCGCTGTCGCCTGGATCGTATCTTTCTCGAAGTCAGTCTGAAAGACTTCGAGTCAAAAGAATACAGGCTTGATGATCCGGAAGGTACACAGCAATCATTGGAAGAAGAAATGAGCTCCCTGTACTCGGAGATATCAGCAGTCGCCGAGATGTCAGTACATCAGAACTTCGTGGAGCCTATCATGAAGCAGCTCGTGCAACGCAAGGACCGTGACAAGGCACTTTCTGGGGCTATCCTCCATTACGTTCGTCTCACCTACGTCGACGCTATGTAATGAAGCTAACATGGACAGATCACCTCTGCACTGGCATATCTTATCTCGAAGATCAATGAGATCACAACGCGTGTACAGAACCATAGATCTCACACGGTACTGCTCAAAGCACTGTCCGACGCATTAGTTGTACAAACGGTAGAGTCACATCGTGGGCGTGCTCCGTCGCCCTCCAAGCAACAAAGCCCACGCCGCCTCGCTATTCCATATCCTCCCTTGGTATCACCGAATCGCTCAGCACGTCTAAAAGAGGGAGAGTCTTCAGCATTTACTGACGAGAGCTCCCACTCTCTAGAGCAGTTGCTCAGACTCTTAGGGATATCAATGTCCGGTACAGATGATACTGTGAGCATTGACCAGAGAATCTCTGCGGCTATCATGGAGCGCGCAGAGATAGCACGCAATCAAACTGCAAATTTAGAGTCAAGTACGCTGAAAGTGTTAGCTACGTACCTCGAGGGCGCCAGTGGTACTCTGCAGCTATTACGAGATGCAATGTACGAAGACTCGCTCTATGGTGGGTTTAGCTTAGCAGATCAACAGCTGGAGAAGGGCGTTATAACACTGAACACTGACGTCGATGAGATCGGGAAGATCATGACGGATTTGGACGTTGGGATCCTCCATCAGCGAGACAGTAAGCGTGAACATTTCATAGAGCAGTGGTCCAAATGAGCGCCAGATGATTGCACGAACGGGCCAAATTGGTACTCTTATGACTGTGCTCGCAATGGTGTCTTCTGTGAATCCAAGATTGAATTGAGCGGAAACAACCTGCTAGGTCCCAGCCTGGTTACAACTGCCAGATTACGGTGCATTTTAGCAGGAGCCCTAACGAACGCGCTACATGATCGGCAAATGTTTGACGCAAGCGACCTTCTTCATTGGCCATCTCAATGCAACTCTTTCAACTTCGCACACTTACGTCGTACCAAATTCCCCACAACGCTACGAATTATTCTGTGTCCTTTGCAGTCAATTACATACACTTATGTTCTTATGACAGGCTTTCGGTTGCTGAGCTTAAAGTCCCATGCTTGGCGAACTACCTTTGCGTGAGACAACAAAATTTTCACCTCTAGCAGCAACCCAGGACTATCCTTGCTATGCCTCCACTGGTCTGTTCATTGTGTTCTCTGGATTGCTGGGTCTTAGTCTTTGTTCTTACTCTCCACGCAACGTCGGTCCTCAGTCAATCATGGACTCCAATCATTGTCAAGAACGTTACGCAGCTCGGACCTCAACTTACACCAGACGTCACAAACGTGTCTCGAGATGGAGGCCATTCTGTTCTGATCAACGGCAACATCGTATGGCTGTACGACGACACCGAGTGTATGGGCTTTGCCGGGGATCAGCTTTCCTTCATCTCGAATACGGCGGCGTACGCCGACCAGCCGAACACAAATGTATCTACTGTTCAAGACTTTGGCGTGGTGATGGTCGGAGAGGATAAATACGGTCGGAAGCAGTACGCAATCCTAGCGGACAAGACGGTTGGCACAGGAGGCTGGATTCCGTTTCTGCAGGATGAGTTGGACTTCAACAACAAACACCGTAACGGTCAACGAGTCGCTATATGTAGGTCACCAATGTAGCAACGCGTCGGCACGGAGGTGTTTGAGAAAGGCTCTGGAGAGCGAATCTGGCTGATAGCAAAACCTGACCAGGGCCTGGGACATCACCAACGCCCATAAGTACCACACAAGCCTTTATCTTTGCACCCCTCGTCTATGTCGACAGCAAGCCACGAGATCCCTCCAAAAAGTATCAGCCGCGAGGAATGACCTTGGTGACAATCACTGCTCCAAGCTCAGGGCCGTTGGCAGCACGTCAAGGCGGGCTTCTCATACCCGGCACCCAACTGGCCTTCGGAGGCTTTGCGTCTCTGCTAGGCTTTCCCAGTACGGAGTCTACTAGTGCTAGCCCTTCGACAGATCGCGACATCTACCTTTTGGGAATCACTGATGCCGGCCTACAGCTGGCTCGAGTTGACGTTAACCACATCAACGAACTTTCGAAGTATTCCTACTTCCAGCCTCAATTCTTGAACTTCTCTAGCCAGTCTCCGGATCCAAAGATGACGGACTACCGAGCTATCTATCTCCCTGGCACTTTCACATCGGGCACCATATTCTATAGCCCTTACTTCTGCACTTTCGTCATGATATATTTTAACAGAATGGTTGATTCCACGTTTTACATCCGCTTCCTTGATCTTCAGAGCAACCTGGGAGATTCCATGATCTGGGTAAAAGGAGGCAAAGATGGGGATGGTATACGAGCGGAAGACACTGAAGCTCTTGTTTGGTACGGATGGTCTCCAGAGCAGAAGTTGTATATTTCGCCTACAGGCAAAGGAGGTTTCAATTACGCGGGTGCAGCGCACCCCGAGTACTTCAATCGGCGGTATTATCCAGACTCGCTGTATCCAGACGGCACGCCAGCTGCGCGGCGACAGAATGATTGGCACGGTACGAGTGTGCTGAAGGAAGCCGATGCTGGTGGAGACGGACGACATGTTCTGCTCAGCTGGACTTCTCAAATCGAAGGGGGTTTTGACACAGGCGTGTACGAAATACAGCTCGCAGAGATTGAGTTCGACGACATTCCTTCTAGACCAAAGTCAGCTGGGTCCGGGTCAGCTCCGTCATCTTCGGCGACGCCCTCAACAACCACAACGCATGGTGGCAAGCCGGCAGAACCATCAAATTGTGGAGTGAAGTGCCTCGGCTTTAAGAGCGGCGGCGCCAGCCTGAGCTCATTCTTCGGCATGAGGCCGAAGAGAGTCTATGGATTCTGGGTTCTGGTTGTCGAGCTCGGACTATTAGCGGCATCCTGGGGGCCGTAGGGATATTCTTGTGATGTCTGGAGCGCATGGGTGGTCACGTCGGAGTCACTTCAGGGAAATGAGACTAGATTACAGTTGCTGACTCTAGAGTCCATGCATCACACGATTCGCCACGGCATCCTTACCCAGCGTTGGGAGACGTTTCGGATACTATGATAATAGGCGGGTGATCCTTTGGTGGGGGCCTTGCGTACTTTCATCTCTTCATATGTTACATCGCTCCCGCCGCGTCTTTCGCCTCCTGCTCCCCATTCTCGGCCTCATATATATAGATAGGTTCCATAAATTTGAGCCCAATGAGTAGTCCTCATGGACCGCCCACGGCCCTCTGTTCATTGATTCGGCAATGTTCCAGTGTTCGTTCAATACGATCTTCTGCTCCAAGCTGATCCATCCACTGAGCCGGGAGGGAAAGCATTGTGCAATGACTTTTCGATTGGACACGCGTTCTTCAATCAGGCTGAGCACCTCATGCAGTTCACTGCAAACATCAAAGCCTGCCACGGGCTTTGCCAGTTGGG
>JAABUP010003182.1_pt1 | contig 29426 bp, 30 predicted proteins | sample 5559201 | NCBI WGS metagenome assembly JAABUP01 (sample SAMN10711887, study PRJNA513373) | rock metagenome | isolation source: Antarctica rocks | place: Antarctica | reverse complement strand
ACGACGTGCGCGCGCGGGGGGTGACGGCCGTGCTCGAGCTCAGCGAACGCTTCGACAAGGTACGCCCGGAGACGGTCCGGGTACCGGCCGAGCGGATCCACGCCGCGCTGGCCGAGCTGGACCCGGCTGTGCGCGCCGCGCTTGAGGAGTCGATCGCCCGTTCCCGCCGGGTCCACGTCGACCAGCGCCGCAGCGAGACCGTCACCCAGGTGGCGGACGGGGGAACCGTCACCGAGCGCTGGGTGCCGGTGGAGCGCGTGGGGTTGTACGTGCCCGGCGGCAACGCCGTGTACCCCTCCAGCGTGGTGATGAACGTGGTCCCGGCGCAGGCCGCGGAGGTCGGCTCGCTGGTGGTGTGCTCGCCGCCGCAGGCCGAGCACGATGGCTGGCCGCACCCGGCGATCCTGGCCGCGTGCGCGCTGCTCGACGTCACCGAGGTGTGGGCGGCCGGCGGGGCGCAGGGCGTGGCGCTGCTGGCAGTGGGCGGCACCGACACCGACGGCGGCGAGCTGGTCCCGGTCGACCTGATCACCGGGCCGGGCAACATCTACGTGACGGCGGCCAAGCGGCTGCTGCGCGCGATGGTGGGCATCGACGCCGAGGCCGGTCCCACCGAGATCGCCGTGCTCGCCGACGACACCGCCGACCCGGTGCACGTGGCCGCCGACCTCATCAGCCAGGCCGAGCACGACGTGCTGGCCGCGAGCGTGCTCGTCACCACCAGCGAGGCGCTCGCCGACGCCGTCGACGTTGCGCTCGCCGAGCAGCTGCCCACCACCAAGCACATCGAACGGGTACGAAGCGCATTGAGCGGTAGGCAGTCCGGGACCGTCTTGGTGTCCACTCTGGACGACGGTCTGCGGGTGGTGGACGCCTACGCCGCCGAGCACCTGGAGATCCAGACCGCCAACGCACCGGCCGTCGCCCGCCGGGTGCACAACGCGGGCGCGATCTTCGTCGGCCCCTGGGCGCCGGTGAGCCTGGGCGACTATTGCGCGGGCTCCAACCACGTACTCCCCACGGCCGGGTGCGCGCGGCACAGTTCCGGGCTGAGCGTGCAGACCTTTCTGCGCGGCATCCACCTCGTGGAGTACACCGAGCAGGCGTTGGCCGACGTCGCCGATCACGTGGTGGCCTTGGCTGACGCCGAAGATCTGCCGGCCCACGGCCAGGCCGTGCGGGCCCGGTTTTCGGGGTGAGCGCGCCCGGCTCCGGCGTCGCGCTCTCCGACCTCCCGCTGCGGCCCGAGCTGGTCGGCGCGAGTCCCTACGGGGCGCCGCAGCCGGAAGTGGTCGTGCGGTTGAACACCAACGAGAACCCGCACCCGCCCAGCGCAGCGCTGGTCGCCGACGTCGCCGACGCGGTCCGCGCAGCCGCCGCCGCCTTGCACCGCTACCCCGATCGCGACGCCGTGGCCCTGCGCACCGAACTCGCGCAGTACCTTTCGCGCCAAACCGGTGTGGCCGTCACCGTCGACAACGTGTGGGCCGCCAACGGCTCCAACGAGATCCTGCAGCAGCTCCTGCAGGCGTTCGGCGGGCCGGGCCGCACCGCGCTGGGTTTCGAGCCGAGCTACTCCATGCACCCGATCATCGCCGCCGGCACGCAGACCACCTGGTTGCCCAGCCCGCGCCGGGCCGATTTCTCCCTGGACCTGCAGCGCGCCGTCGCCGCGATCCGGGCGCACCGGCCCGACGTGCTCTTCGTGACCAGCCCCAACAACCCGACCGGCCAAGCCAGCAGCCTCGCCGACCTGCGGGCCCTGCTGAGGGTGGCCCCGGGCATCGTCGTGGTAGACGAGGCGTACGCGGAGTTCTCCCCCGCGCCGAGCGCACTTGAGCTCATCGCCGAGTTCCCCCGCGCGTTGGTGGTCAGCCGCACCATGAGCAAGGCATTCGCCTTCGCCGGTGGGCGCCTGGGCTACCTGGTGGCCGCACCCGCCGTGGTGCAGGCCACGGTGCTGGTACGCCTGCCGTATCACCTCTCGGTGCTGACCCAGGTGGCCGCCCGCGCTGCCCTGCGCCACGCCGAGGAAACCCTCGCCTCGGTGGCCGAGCTGGCGCGCGAGCGCGAGCGGGTGTCGGGCGCACTGTGCGCCAGCGGATTCCGGGTGGTGCCCAGCGACGCCAACTTCATCCTGTTCGGGCGGTTCACCGACGCCACGGCAACCTGGCAGCGTTACCTCGACCGGGGTGTGCTCATCCGGGACGTGGGCATCCCCAGGCATCTCCGTGCGACCATCGGGCTGCGCGCGGAGAACGACGCGTTCCTCGCCGCGTCCGCCCAGCTCGTCACCGACCTCGCCGAAGCAGAACCCGAAGGAGCCCGCCGATGAGCCGCACCGCCCGGGTGGAGCGCACCACCGCAGAGTCGAGCATCGTCGTGGAGCTCGACCTCGACGGGACCGGCCGTGTCGACATCAGCACCGGGGTGCCGTTCTACGACCACATGCTCACCGCGCTGGGCACGCACGCCAGCTTCGACCTCACCGTCCACGCGCAGGGCGACACCCACATCGAGGCGCACCACACCGTGGAGGACACCGCCATCGTGCTCGGCCAGGCGCTCGCCAAGGCGCTCGGGGACAAGTCCGGCATCCGCCGCTTCGGTGACGCCTGGATCCCGATGGACGAGGCACTGGTGCACGCGGCCGTCGACGTGTCCGGGCGACCGTACTGCGTGCACGTCGGCGAGCCGGCGCACCTGCTGACCACGGCCATCGCGGGCTCGGGGGACGCGTCCACTGGTGCTCGCGCGCCCTACAGCACCGTGATCAACACCCACGTCTTCGAGTCGCTGGCCCTGCACGCCCGGATGAACTTGCACCTGCGGGTCATCCACGGCCGCGACCCACACCACATCACCGAGGCCGAGTACAAGGCCGTGGCCCGGGCCCTGCGGGCGGCTGTGGAGGCGGATCCACGCGTCACTGGGGTGCCGTCCACCAAGGGCAGCCTGTGAGCAACGAGCTGGTCGTCGTCGGGCTCCTGGTGCTCGCCGGGTTCTTCGCCGGCGGAGCGTGGTCGGCCCGCAAGACCTCGGTACCGGTGACGGTCGGCGCCGCGCTCGCCTCCGTGTTGGCCCTCGCCAGCGCCGTGCTCCGCCTGGGCTGACCCACGCCCGGGCACGGTAGCGACCGGTGGGGGCGACTAGCGCGGGTGGTCGTCAGCGCCTTCGGGGACGGACGGCGTGCTCACCGCGTCGCCCGCCTCGTCCTGCGCGGGTTGCGGACGCAGCAGGCTCAGCACGACCGAGCCGGCCAGCACCACCACGATCACCGCCAGGCTGAGCAGGGACGGGATCTCCGGCACCGCGGTGGAGATCGTCTCGTGGGCGGCCTGCAGGATCAGCTTCACCCCGATGAAGGCGAGGATGACGGCCAGCCCCCTGCCGAGGTAGTGGAAGCGGTCCAGCAGCCCGGCCAGCAGGAAGTACAGGGCGCGCAGACCGAGGATGGCAAAGGCGTTCGAGGTGTAGACGATGAACGGGTCGTCGCTGACCGCCAGTACCGCGGGCACGCTGTCCACGGCGAACACCAGGTCAGCCGCCTCGATCGCGACGACCACCGCGAGCAGCGGGGTGCCAATGCGCTTACCGGCCTGCTTGATGAAGAACTTCGTGCCGTGGTATTCCTCGGTCATCGGCACGACCTTGCGCATGACCCGGAGGGCGACGCTGCTGGCAGGGTCGTAGCTGTCGTCGTCGCCCTTGAGCAGCTTGTAGGCGCTGTAGAGCAGGATCGCCGCGAAGACGAACAGGATCGCGGTGAACTGGCTGACCACGGCAACGCCGGCAGCCAGGAAGATCCCGCGGAACACCAGGGCGCCGATCACCCCGAAGAACAGCACCCGGTGCTGGTAGGCGGCGGGTACCTTGAAGTAGGCGAAGATCAGCGCGAAGACGAAGAGGTTGTCCACCGACAGGCTCTTCTCCAGCAGCCACGCGGTGGTGTACTCGACCCCCGCGTCGGCGCCAACCACGGCGAAGACCACCCCGCCGAATACGACGGCCAGCCCGACCCACGCCACGCTCCATCTGGCGGCTTCGGCAAAGCCGATCGCGTGGTCGTCGCGGTGGGCGAGCAGGTCCACCGCCAGCGCGACGACGACGGTGACCACGAAGGCCACCCACAACCAGGCCGGTACGTCGAACACAGTGATCTCCTTCTACGGGGATGGGGGTCCCCTCAATTCTGGCGAGCACGTGCCCATGAGGCAGCGTCGGACGCCGGACGCCGCTCCGCAGCAATCCTGCCGATCCTCGGCAATCGAGTGGCTCCGGTTCAGCTCCCGTCGAGGGGCACCTCTGGCCAGCGCAAGAGCCGCGCACCGAGCACCGCAGCGTGCAGGGCGAAGCGCCCAGCGGGATCGGTAGGGTCCTGGCCGAGCAACGCGCGCACCCGCTCCAGGCGGTAGGTGACGGCGCGCACGGACAGGTGCAGCCGCCTGGCGGTCTCGGTCGACACCCCACCCGTGGCGTAGTAGGCGTCCAGGGTCTCCAGCAATGGCCCGGCCCCGCCGCGAGCGTTCGCCAGTGGTCCCAGCACCGTGCCGATGAGCTCGTTCACCGCGGCCCGGTCACGCAGCAGCACCTGGTAGACCACCAGCTCCCCGGCGTCCACCACGGGTGCGCCCAGCCCGAGCCGCCCGGCCAGCTCCAACGCCGCGCACGCCTGCTCGTAGGACACCCGCACGGACGCCGCACCGGTGAGGGTGCGTCCCACGGCCGCCTGCCAGCTGCCTCCGGCGCCCGTGGCCCTCCGCGCGGGCAGGCCGCCGGCGAGCACGGTGCCCAGCCGCTCACCCACCAGGGCCACGCTCGCCGGGTCGGGAGCGGCGAAGATGCACACCAGCAGCCCGTTCTTCACCGCCACCAACGGGTAGGCGTCGCCGTAGCTGCCCTCCAACGCGCGTTCCAGCCGCCGGGGTAACGAGGTGGTCGACGGGTCGTCGAAGGAGTTCTCGTGCCGCGCGACGAGCACGGCGTGCGGGCTGGTGAGGTCGAGGCCGAGGTCGGCCGCCCGCCCGGTCACCGTGACCGCGTCGGGACCACCGGCCAGCAGCGTGTCGAACACCTCCCGGCGCGCCGACTCCTGTTGGCGGGAGAGGTCGTTGCGGGCCAGCTGGAAGCCCTCGGCGAGGGCCGCCACCGCGTCGTCCGCCGCGCGCAGCACGGCCAGCCCCGCGGCCCTGACCTGGTCAGCGTGGCCAACGGCGACGACGTCGAGCTCGCCCCACAGCCGCCAGCAGGCCGAGAGGTACAGGTCGATCAGCGCGCGCAACGGGACCCCGGCCAAGGCTGCGGCCGTTCCGCGCTGACCGCACGCGGCGAGTTGGGCCCGGCGCAGCCGCCGTCCCGATGAGGCCGCGGCCACCACGATCGGCAGGAAATCACCGAGCAGGCCGGGGTCGATGCCACCCGCGTCGGCCGCGGCCCCGGCGGCCACGGACGTCACGGCCTCAGCGTTCACCCCGCGAGCCTCCCTCTGCCGACGATCGGAAGCGCCAGCGTACGCACGGGTCGGCGACCGGGTGGCATGTCGGGCACTATCCTGCGGGCATGACAGCTCCGCGGGTGGTGGTGCTCGACTACGGCTTCGGCAACGTCCGCTCGGCCGAGCGCGCGCTGGCCCGGGTGGGTGCGCAGGTGCAGATCACCGCGGACCCGGCGGCTGCGCTGGCGGCGGGTGGCCTGATTGTCCCCGGGGTCGGCGCGTTCGCGGCGTGCATGGCCGGGCTGCGGTCGGTGCGGGGGCAACGCTTGATCGGTCAGCGCGTGGCTGGCGGCCGTCCGGTCCTTGGGGTGTGCGTGGGCATGCAGGTGCTCTTCGAGCGCGGGGTGGAGTTCAGCCCCGCCGACGGCACCGACGAAGCGGCCGAGGGCTGCGGGCAGTGGCCGGGCGTGGTCGAGCGGCTGCCCGCCCCCGTGCTGCCGCACATGGGTTGGAACACGGTGACCGCACCCGATGCCAGCACGCTGTTCGCCGGGATGGACGCCGGGGCCCGCTTCTACTTCGTGCACTCCTACGGGGTGCGGCGCTGGGAGCTCGACGGTGACGGCCCGCTGGCGCCCCCGCTGGTGACCTGGTCCGAGCACGGTGCGCCCTTCGTGGCCGCGGTGGAGAACGGTCCGCTCGCCGCCACCCAGTTTCACCCCGAGAAGTCCGGTGACGCGGGCGCGCAGCTGCTGGAGAACTGGGTCCGCGGCTTGTGAGCGCGGGTGCCGACTAGAGTGAACTCACGTGAGCCTGGTCCTGCTGCCCGCTGTCGACGTCGCTGACGGTCAGGCTGTGCGCCTGGTGCAGGGACAGGCGGGCAGCGAGACCCGGTACGGCAGCCCGCGGGACGCCGCACTCGCCTGGCAGTCCGCTGGCGCGGCGTGGGTGCACCTGGTCGACCTGGACGCCGCCTTCGGGCGCGGAACCAACCGGGAGTTGATCGCCGGGGTGGTCGGCGAGCTCGACGTGGCCGTGGAACTCTCCGGCGGCATCCGCGACGACGCCTCCCTCGACGCTGCGCTGGCCACCGGCTGCGCCCGGGTGAACCTGGGCACCGCCGCGCTGGAGGACCCAGCCTGGTGTGCCGGTGCCATCGCCCGACACGGTGAGAAGGTCGCGGTGGGTCTGGACGTGCGGATCGTGGACGGGGTGCACCGGCTCGCCGCCCGCGGGTGGGTCAGCGACGGCGGTGAGCTGTTCGACGTGCTGGCCCGCCTCGACCGCGACGGGTGCGCGCGCTACGTCGTCACCGACGTGAGCAGGGACGGCACCCTCACCGGTCCCAACCTGGCGCTGCTGAACGACGTGTGCGCCGCCACCGAAGCCCCCGTCGTCGCCTCCGGTGGGGTGTCCACTGTGGACGATCTAGTGGCTGTCGCCGCGCTGGTCGAGGTCGGTGTGGAGGGCGCGATCGTCGGTAAGGCGCTCTACGCCGGGCACTTCACCCTCGGTGAGGCGCTGGCCGCCGTGGCCGCGCGGTGAGCCCGCGGGGCCGCTGCTTGGCAGGCCCTTCGTCGCCGGGGCCGTCGCGGGCGAGTGCATGACCGTCGCGGTTCGGGTGATCCCCTGCCTGGACGTCGACGGCGGCCGGGTGGTCAAGGGCGTGCGCTTCGCCGACCTGCGTGACGCGGGCGACCCGGTGGAGCGGGCGGCGGCCTACGACGCTCAGGGTGCCGACGAGCTGACCTTCCTCGACGTCACCGCATCCGCCGGTGAGCGCGCGACCATGCTGCAGGTGGTGCGCCGTACCGCGGAGCAGGTGTTCATCCCGCTCACCGTCGGTGGCGGGGTTCGCTCGGTGGCCGACGTCGACGCGCTGTTGCGGGCCGGTGCCGACAAGGTGAGCGTGAACACCGCGGCGATCCTCCGTCCCGAGCTGTTGCGCGAGCTGAGCCAGCGCTTCGGCTCCCAGTGCATCGTGCTCTCGGTGGACGCGCGGACGGTGCCGACCGGCGTGGCCCGCACGCCGTCGGGGTGGGAGGTCACCACGCACGGCGGCAAGCGCGGCACCGGAATCGACGCGGTCGAGTGGGCGGTGCGCGGGGCGGAACTCGGGGTAGGCGAGATCCTGCTGAACTCCATGGACGCCGACGGCACCAAGGCTGGTTTCGACCTCCGGATGATCGCCGCGGTGCGCTCCTGCGTGGACGTCCCGGTGATCGCCAGCGGGGGCGCGGGCGCGGTGGAGCATTTCGCCCCCGCGGTGGCGGCCGGCGCCGACGCCGTGCTGGCCGCCAGCGTCTTCCACTTCGGTGAGCTGACCATCGCCGGGGTCAAGCAGGCCATGCGGGCCGAGGGGATCGTGGTCCGATGACCTTGGACGCAGCGGTGGCCGCCCGACTCAAGCGGAACCCCGACGGTCTGGTGTGCGCCGTCGCCCAGCAGCGCGGCACGGGCGAGGTGCTGATGGTCGCCTGGATGGACGACGAGGCCCTGCACCGCACCCTGACCACCCGCCGGGCCACGTACTTCTCCCGGGCGCGGCAGAGCTACTGGGTCAAGGGCGAGACGTCCGGGCACACCCAGTACGTGCACGAGGTTCGGCTGGACTGCGACGGCGACGTCGTGCTGCTGGTCGTGGACCAGACGGCGGGCGCCTGCCACACCGGGAGCCGGACGTGCTTCGACGCCGACGTGCTGCTGGCCGCCGACGAAATCGACGCGCCGCTGGCCGCGGACGACTGAGCCCGGCGCCCACCAGCCCGGTCCCAGAGCCGCCCCGCCCCACCCTGCGACGGCGTCAGACTGCGGCGCCCTTGAGGACTCCCAGCGCCTCGTCGGCGTGGTTCTTGAACTTCATCTCCCCCCCGATCACGGCCAGGACCGTCCGGTCCCGGCCGATCACGAAGGTCTTGCGCTTGACCGGGCCGAGCTTGGCCAGCAGGCCGCTGCGCTTGACGCCGAACTGCTCGGCCACGGCACCCCCGACGTCGGCGAGCAGCGGGTAGTCGAGCTGGCTGCCGCTCACGAAAGCCCGCTGCGCGTCGACGCCGTCCGGGCTGATGCCCAGTCGCTGCGCGCCCAGGGCCGTGAAGTCCGTGGCCAGGTCGCGGAAGTGACAGGCTTCGGTGGTGCACCCCGAGGATGAGGCGATCGGGTAGAAGAACAGGACGGCGGGGCCGGCGGCCAGGTAGTCGCTGAGCTTGCGGGTGGTGCCCTTGTCGTCGGCCAGCTCGAAGTCCGGCGCGATGTCTCCCTGCTTCATGGATGCGAGCGTAGCGGCACGACGCCCGTGATCGCCGCCGCCTGGTCGCTGACCGTGGGCGCCGAACCGCAACGACCACCGGAGACGATCACCGAAGCGACAGCGATCGTCCACCTCCCGAGGAGTGAAAGTCCGTGGCTGGAGCAGCACAGAAGTTGACCGCTCTGCTGAACGAGGTGACGTCTGTGGCGCTGCCCGTGCGGTTGCGGTGCTGGGACGGCAGCGAGTCCGGCCCCGCCGGCGCGCCCGTCCTGGTGATTTCCCAGCGCAAGGCGCTGCGCCGGCTGCTCTGGCAACCCGACGAGCTCGGCTTCGCCCAGGCCTACGTGGCCGGCGAGTTGGACATCGAAGGCGACATGACCACCGCGATCCAACGCTTCTGGACCGCAGTTCGAGAGCTAGGACTGAGCACGCCGGAGATCGGCCTGCGCACCCGGGTGCGCGCCGCGGCCACCCTCGCCCGACTCGGCGCCCTCGGCCCCAAGCCCACCCCGCCCGGCGAGCAGGCGCGATTAAAAGGCTTGCTGCACAGCAAGTCTCGCGACCAGGCCGCGATCAGCCACCACTACGACCTGAGCAACGACTTCTACCATCTGTTGCTCGATGAGCACATGGCCTATTCCTGCGGCTACTTCACCCGGGCGCCGGGAAGCGCCGGCTACACGGTGCACGACGCGCAGACCGACAAGCTCGATCTGGTGTGCCGCAAGCTGGGGCTGGTGCCCGGGCAACAGCTGCTCGACGTGGGCTGTGGCTGGGGCTCGATGATCCTGCACGCCGCCGAGCACTACGGGGTGCACGCCACCGGCGTCACCATCTCGGCAGAGCAGCGGGGCTTCATCACCCAGCGGATCGCCGACCGCGGGCTGCAGGGCAAGGTGACCGTGCGGCTGCAGGACTACCGCGAGGTGACCTACGGCGGGCCCGGCGGCGGGTTCGACGCGATCAGCACCATCGAGATGGGTGAGCACGTCGGCGCCAAGAACTACGACGTGTACACCGCGACGCTGTTCCGGCTGCTCAAGCCGCAGGGACGGCTGTTGCTGCAGCAGATGTCGCGCGTCGGCGCCCCGGGTGGGGGCGCGTTCATCGAGAGCTACATCGCCCCCGACATGTCGATGGTGCCACTGGGTACGACCGCCAACAACATCGAGCGGGCCGGCTTCGAGATCCGCGACGTGCACGTCATGCGGGAGCACTACGTGCACACCATTCGTGCGTGGCTCGACACGTTCGAGGCCCGCTTCGACGAGGTGGTCCAGCTCATCGGCGAAGTACAGTCGCGGGTGTGGCGGCTGTACCTCGTCGGCAGTGCGCTGGCGTTCGAGGAGAACCGGATGGGTGTCGACCAGTTCCTGGCCGTCAAGCCCGACGCGGGCGGGGTCAGCGGCATTCCCCGCACCCGCGACGAGTGGTCGGTCGGTGCGCGGTAGGGCAGGCTACTTTTCGTGATCGCCGTCGGACCGCTCCTGCTCACCCTGCTGCTGTCCACGGTAGCCGTGGCGGTGCTGTTCGGCGCGACGCTGGCCGTGGCCGGCGCGGTCGGCAAGCAGGCGGTGGTGGACGTCGTCTGGGGTCCCGGGTTCGCCCTCGTCGCGCTGGTGTCCGCGTTCACCGCGGCCGGCAGCGGCTGGCGCAAGGGATTGCTGTTGGCGCTCGTGGCCGGGTGGGGCCTGCGCCTGGGCGGTCACATCTTCTGGCGCAACCGCGGCAAGGGAGAGGATCCGCGGTACGCCGACATCATGGCGCAGGCGCCCGGGCATCCGGTGGCCCACGCGTTCGGCAAGGTGTACCTGCCGCAGGCGCTCGTCATGTGGGTGGTGTCGCTGCCGGTGCAGGTGGGCATGAACACCCGCGGCGGCGGCGCGCTGGTCGCGGTGGGAGTCGGGATCGGTATCGCGGTGTGGTTGGTGGGCTTCGTCTTCGAGACGCTCGGCGACGCCCAGCTCACCCGGTTCAAGGCGCAGGAAGCGAACAGGGGCAAGGTCATGGATTCCGGGCTGTGGCGCTATACCCGCCACCCCAATTACTTCGGCGACGTCTGCGTGTGGTGGGGCATCTTCGGGGTCAGCCTGGGCAGCCCATGGGTGCTGCTCACGGTGGTCGGCCCGCTGCTGATGACGCGGCTGCTCACCAAGACGACCGGCAAGGAGCTCATGGAGCAGCACCTGAGCGCGCGGGAGGGCTACGCCGACTACGTCGAGCGCACCAGCGGCTTCGTCCCGCTGCCACCGGGAAGCCGGTTGGCGCGCTCGTCCTGACCGGTGGGTCTCAGCGCGGTCGGCGCGACCTGGGAGACTGCGCACCATGTCCGGTGTCCCGCTCGGTGCGACCAGTCCGTCCTTGGCGGAGTTCCGCGCCCTGGCGGCCGGGCACCGGGTGGTGCCGGTGACCCGCCGGGTGCTGGCCGACTCCGAGACCCCGGTCTCGGCGTACCGCAAGCTCGCTGCGGGTCGGCCGGGCACGTTCCTGCTGGAGTCGGCGGAGAACGGGCGCAGCTGGTCGCGTTGGTCGTTCATCGGTGCAGGCAGTGCGGCCGCGCTTACGGTCGTCGACGGGTCGGCCGGGTGGCTGGGCGCGGTGCCTGCGGGTGCACCTAGCGGGGGTGATCCGCTGGCCGTGCTGCGCGCGACGTGCGAGCTGCTGCGCTCCGAACGCCTGCCCGGGCTGCCGCCGCTGACCGGGGGCATGGTCGGCTACCTCGGCTACGACGTGGTGCGCCGGCTCGAGCGGCTGCCCAGTACGGCGGTCGACGACTTGGGAGTGCCCGAGTTGGTGATGCTGCTGGCCACCGACCTCGCCGCCGTCGACCACCACGAGGGCACCATCACCCTCATCGCCAATGCCGTGAACTGGGACGGTTCCGAGCAGCGGGTCGATTCCGCGTATGCCGACGCGGTGCGCCGCCTCGACGCGATGGCCCAGGCGCTCGCGGCCGCGTCGCCGTCCACGGTGACCACCTTCCGCCAGCCGCAGCCGCAGTACCGCCGCCAGCGGACCAGCACCGAGTACCAGGCCGGGGTGCGCTCGTTGGTCGGTGACATCGAGGCGGGTGAGGCGTTCCAGGTGGTGCTCAGCCAGCGTTTCGAGCTGGCGACCGACGCGGACCCGCTGGACGTGTACCGGGTGCTGCGGGCGTCCAACCCCAGCCCGTACATGTACCTGATGCGGGTGCCCGACGGTGTGGGTGGCACCGCCTTCGACATCGTCGGTTCCAGCCCCGAGGCCCTGGTGACGGTGGTGGACGGCACGGCCACCACGCACCCCATCGCCGGCACCCGGTGGCGGGGGCACTCCGTCGAGGACGACCTGCTGCTGGAGAAGGAGCTGCGCGCCGACGCCAAGGAGAACGCCGAGCACCTCATGCTCGTCGACCTCGGGCGCAACGACCTGGGCCGGGTGTGCGAGCCGGGCAGCGTGCGGGTGACGCAATACCGCCACGTGGAGCGCTACAGCCACGTGATGCACCTGGTGTCCACTGTGGTGGGTCGGCTGGCCGCGGGCCGGACGGCGCTCGACGCCGTCACGGCGTGCTTTCCCGCCGGCACCCTTTCCGGCGCGCCCAAGCCGCGCGCCATGGAGCTCATCGAGGCGCTGGAGCCCACCCGGCGTGGTGTGTACGGCGGCATCGTCGGCTACCTCGACTTCGCCGGTGACGCGGACACGGCCATCGCGATCCGCACCGCGGTGCTCAAGGACGGCACCGCCTACGTGCAGGCCGGCGGCGGGATCGTCGCCGACTCCGACGCCGCGGCCGAGGACGCCGAGTCGCGCAACAAGGCGATGGCGGTGCTGGCGGCCGTCGCGGCCGCGGGGACGATGACCCCGAGCACTCCGACCCCGAGCACACCGATCGGGAACACCCCGAACACGGACGAGCCGGTCGATGCGCCGGTGGTGGTGGGCCATGGCTGAGTCGGCCGGAGCTGAGTCGGCCGGAGCTGAGTCGGCCGGAAGCGGGGCACCGGCGCGTGGACGGGGGGTACGCGAGGTGCTGGTGGTGCTGGTGGTGGCCGCCGCGCTGTTGTGGGGCTCCTCCCGGCTCACCTGGGTGACAGCCACGACCGTCGACGATCTGCGTGGTACCCGGACGGTGGCATTCGACGGTTCGACGTGGGCGGGTGAGCTCGCGCCGTTGGCGCTCGCGGCGCTGGCGGCGGTGGCCGCCGTGCTTGCCGTGCGCGGGTGGGCCGTGCGGGTGGTGGCGGCGCTGGTGGCGCTGATCGGGGTGGCCGCGGCGGTGCCTGCGCTGCGGTTGCTCCTCAGCGGTGCCCAGCCCGGGCGAACGGCGGCACTGCTGGAGCGCTCGAGCGGGCAGGTGAGCACCACCACGTCGGCTGCCGGCGCCGTGCTCGCGTTGTGCGGCGGGGTGTTGCTCGTGATCTCCGGTGCTGTGCTGGTGCGCACAGCAGGCCGTGCCGCTGGCCTGTCCGACCGGTACGACACACCGTCCGTCCGCCGGGAGCGGGCGACGTCCGCTGACCTCGCCGAGCTGGACAGTGACCTCGCCGAGCGCCGGATCTGGGACGCGCTGGACGCGGGGAAAGACCCGACGGCGGGGCCAGGGGCAGGCCGGGCGCTCGACCCGACGGGAGACCCACGTCACCGCACGGCTAGTCTCGGGCCCGATCCGCGCAGCGACCGGGGAGAGGGGGACCAGGGTCAGTGACGAGTGTCCTCGACTCGATCCTCGACGGCGTCCGCGCCGACGTCTCCGCCCGCGAGCGCATCACCGACCTGACCTCCGTCAAGTCGGCGGCAGCGGCAGCACCGGCCGCCACCGACGCCATGGCCGCGCTGCACGCGCCGGGCATCGCCGTCATCGCCGAAGTGAAGCGCAGAAGCCCGTCCAAAGGTGAACTCGCCGCCATCGGCGACCCGGCCAGCCTGGCCGCCTCCTATGCCGACGGTGGTGCACGGGTGATCAGCGTGCTCACCGAGGAGCGCAGCTTCGGCGGCTCGCTGGCCGACCTCGACGCGGTGCGTGCGGCCGTGGACGTTCCGGTGCTGCGCAAGGACTTCGTCGTCGGTCCGTACCAGGTGCACGAGGCGCGGGCGCACGGCGCCGACCTGGTGCTGCTCATCGTCGCCGCGCTCGAGCAGAACACCCTTGCCGCGCTCCTCGACCGGGTGGAATCCCTCGGCATGACCGCGTTGGTCGAGGTGCACACCGAGGCGGAGGCCGACCGCGCCCTACAGGCGGGTGCCAGGGTGATCGGCGTCAACGCCCGCGACCTGCGCACCCTGGTCGTCGACCGCGACTGCTTCGCCCGCATCGCCCCTGGCCTGCCCAGCGGCGTGCTCAAGATCGCCGAGTCGGGGGTGCGGGGCACCGCCGACCTGCTGGCCTACGCCGGGGCAGGTGCCGATGCGGTGCTGGTTGGCGAGGGGCTGGTGACCAGCAAAGATCCCCGCAGCGCCGTCTCCGAGCTGGTCACCGCCGGCTCCCACCCCTCCTGCCCCAAGCCCACCCGCTGAGCCGAACGCCCGCGTGGGGGATGATGGGTCGGTGACCAGCACCCTCCACCCCAAACCCGGCCGCCGCGCCGAGGAGCTCCCGCGGGCGAGCGCCGGGCTCACCGATCGCAGCAGTCATGACCCGGACGCGGGCGGGCACTTCGGTGACTACGGCGGCCGCTTCGTGCCGGAGGCCCTCATCGGCGCGTTGGAGGAGCTGGCCGCCGCCTACGACAAGGCGCGCACCGACCCGGAGTTCCTGGACACCCTCGACGCGCTGGCGCGTGACTACACCGGCCGGCCATCACCGGTATTCGAGGCCACCCGGCTGAGTGAGCACGCCGGCGGGGCGCGCATCCTGCTCAAGCGCGAGGACCTCAACCACACTGGCTCGCACAAGATCAACAACGTGCTCGGCCAGGTGCTGCTGGCCAAGCGCATGGGCAAGACGCGGGTGATTGCGGAGACCGGCGCCGGCCAGCACGGCGTCGCCACCGCCACCGCGTGTGCCCTGCTCGGGCTGGAGTGCATGGTCTACATGGGCGAGGTCGACACCCGGCGGCAGGCGCTCAACGTCGCGCGGATGCGGCTGCTCGGGGCGGAGGTCGTGCCCGTGACCACCGGTTCGGCCACCCTGAAAGACGCGATCAACGAGGCGCTGCGCGACTGGGTCACCCGCGTCGAGGACACCCACTACTGCCTGGGCACCGTGGCCGGGCCGCACCCGTTCCCGATGATGGTGCGCGATTTCCACCGGGTCATCGGGCTGGAAGCCCGGGCGCAGGTGCTCGCCTCCACCGGCCGCCTGCCCGACGCCGTCGTCGCGTGCGTGGGTGGCGGCTCCAACGCCATCGGTATCTTCCACGCATTCCTCGACGACCCCGGAGTGCGGTTGGTGGGCTACGAGGCGGCCGGTGACGGGGTGGCCACCGGCAAGCACGCCGCCACCCTCACCGGTGGCTCGCCGGGGGCACTGCACGGCGCCATGTCGTACCTGCTGCAGGACGAGGACGGGCAGACCAGCGAGACGCACTCCATCTCCGCCGGACTCGACTACCCGGGGGTCGGCCCGGAACACGCACTGCTCAAGGACATCGGCCGCGCGGAATACGCGCCCATCACCGACACCGAGGCCATGGACGCCTTCCGGCTGCTGTGCCGCACCGAGGGCATCATCCCGGCCATCGAATCGGCGCACGCCATCGCCGGCGCACTCACGCTGGGCCGGGAACTCGGTCGCGGCGCGATCGTCCTGGTGAACCTCTCTGGGCGCGGTGACAAGGACGTGGACACCGCCGCCCGGTGGTTCCAGGTGATCGACGACGCGGCACTGGATTCGCCCAACCCCAACCCGCAGCAGGGCCCGGGCTCCGGCGCAGGGGAGCAACTGTGAGTTCACGCCTCGGCCCCATGTTCACCGCCTGCCGCGCCGAGGGGCGGGCCGCGCTGGTGGGTTATCTGCCCGCCGGCTATCCCACCGTCGACGCCTCCGTGGCCACGCTGCGAGCCATGGTGGACGCGGGCTGCGACCTCGTCGAGGTGGGCGTGCCGTACTCCGACCCGGTGATGGACGGCCCCACCATCCAGGCCGCCGCGGATGCGGCGTTGCGCGCCGGGGTGCGGCTGCGCGACGTACTCGGCGTGGTCGAGCAGGTGTCCACCGCGGGCGGACGGGTCGTCGTGATGAGCTATTGGAACCCGTTGCGCCACTACGGCATCGATGCTTTTGCTCGCGACCTCGCCGCCGCCGGCGGGCTGGGGATCATCACCCCGGACCTGGTGCCGGACGAGGCCGCTGGCTGGGTCGCGGCGTCGCAGGCGCGCGAGCTTGACCGGATCTTCCTGCTCGCGCCGTCGTCGACCCAGGAGCGGGTGGCCAGCACGGCCGCGGCCTGCACCGGTTTCGTCTACGCCGCGTCCACCATGGGCGTGACCGGTGCGCGCTCCGTCGTGTCGAGCGCGGCGCCCGCCCTGGTGGCCAGGGTGCGCCAGCACTCCGACATCCCGGTCGGGGTGGGGCTCGGCGTCCGCTCCGGTGCACAGGCTGCGGAGGTCGCCGGCTTCGCCGACGCGGTCATCGTGGGGTCGGCACTGGTCACGGCGGCCGACGAGGGAACCGCCGCCGTCCGGGCCCTGGTTGGGGAGCTGGCCGACGGTGTACGTGGCAGCCGCCCGGTTACCGTGGACGCGTGAGCAGCACCGGCGCCGTCCTGGCGTACATCCCCAGCCCGAGCCGTGGCGTGCTCGACCTCGGCCCGTTCCCGCTCCGGGCGTACGCCGTCTGCATCATCCTCGGCATCGTGGTGGCCGTGTGGTGGGGTGACAAGCGCTGGGTGGCCCGTGGGGGGGAGCAGGGCACCGTCGCGGACGTCGCGATCTTCGCCGTGCCGTTCGGGCTGGTGGGCGGACGGCTCTACCACGTGGCCACCGACTACGAGAAGTACTTCGGCCCCGGTAAGAACCCACTGGATGCACTCAAGATCTGGCAGGGCGGGCTCGGAATCTGGGGTGCGGTCCTGCTCGGTGGGGTCGGTGCGTGGATCGCGTGCCGGCGCAAGGGGATCCCGCTGCCCGCGCTCGCTGACGCCATCGGCGCACCGATCGTGGTGGCGCAGGCCATCGGGCGCGTCGGCAACTACTTCAATCAGGAGCTCTACGGTCGCCCCACCACGCTGCCGTGGGGTCTGGAGATCTTCCAGCGCTTCGACAGCTCGGGTCGCCTCGACGACCTCGCCGGTTCGGTGCCACCGGGTGCGGTGCCCATCGCGGTGGTGCACCCCACGTTCCTCTACGAGCTGCTGTGGAACCTCGTGGTCGCCGCCGTCGTGGTGTGGGCCGACCGGCGCTTCCGGTTGGGCCACGGGCGTGCTTTCGCGCTGTACGTCGCGGGGTACTGCGTGGGTCGTTTCGCCATCGAGCTCATGCGTGACGACCCGGCGACCCTGGTGGCGGGCATCCGGATCAACGTGTTCACCGCGGCGATCGTGTTCGGCGCAGCCGTGGCGTACCTGGTGCTCGCGCCCAAGGGTCGGGAGGCCCCGGAGACGCTGCGCCCCACCGCCGAGGGCTCGCGCGCGCCCAGCGACGGCGCGCCGGTTGCGGCCTCGGACGAGCCGGACTCCGACGGCGTGGTGCTGAGCAAGGGGGGCACCTCCCGGGAGCCGGACAAGTCGTCCTGAGTTTCACCGATAGCGGCAGTCCCGCCCCGCCCGGCCTTCTGGATCGGTCATGACGACGACTGCGTTGCGGGGCTAGGCTCTGTGGACGTGAGTCGTCGCGCGAAGATCGTCTGCACCATGGGTCCCGCAGTCGCCGCCCCGGAGAAGGTTCGCGAGCTCGTCGAGAGCGGGATGGACGTGGCCCGGCTGAACTTCAGCCACGGTGTGCACGCCGACCACGAGCGCATGTACGCCATGGTCAGGCAGGCGGCCGACAGCACCGGCCGTGCCGTGGGCGTGCTGGGCGACCTGCAGGGCCCGAAGATCCGGCTCGGCCGCTTCACCGACGGCCCGGTGGTGTGGGCGACCGGTGAGCAGGTCCGGGTCACCGTCGATGACGTCGAGGGCACGCACGACCGGGTCTCCACCACCTACGGCCAGCTCGCGGACGACGCGCGCGCCGGCGACCGCTTGCTCGTCGACGACGGCAAGGTCGCGCTGGTGGTGACCGCGATCGACGGCACCGACGTGGTCTGCCGGGTGGTGGAGGGTGGCCCAGTGAGCAACAACAAGGGCCTGTCGTTGCCCGGCATGAACGTGTCGGTGCCCGCCATGAGCGGCAAGGACATCGCCGACCTGGAGTTCGCGCTGGCGCTCGGGGTGGACTTCGTCGCGTTGTCGTTCGTTCGTTCGCCGGCCGACATCGACCTGGTGCACCAGGTGATGGACCGGGTGGCCAGCAGGCGGCTGCCGGTCATCGCCAAGCTGGAGAAGCCGGAGGCGGTGGAGAACCTCGAGGCCATCGTGCTGGCCTTCGACGCCGTGATGGTGGCCCGCGGCGACCTGGGCGTCGAGCTGCCGCTGGAGCAGGTGCCGCTGGTGCAGAAGCGGGCGATCCAGATCGCGCGGGAGAACGCGAAGCCGGTGATCGTGGCCACCCAGATGCTCGAGTCGATGATCACTAATTCTCGGCCGACCCGCGCCGAGGCCTCCGACGTGGCCAACGCCGTGCTCGACGGGGCCGACGCGGTGATGCTCTCGGGAGAGACGTCGGTCGGGGCGTTCCCGTTCGACACGGTGCGCACCATGTCGCGCATCGTCACCGCGATGGAGTCCGAGTCGACGGTGGTGCCCCCGCTGAACCACGTGCCCCGCACCAAGCGCGGCGTGCTGTCCTACGCGGCGCGCGACATCGGTGAACGGTTGAACGCGGCGGCGCTCGTGGCCTTCACCCAGTCCGGCGACACGGTCCGGCGGCTTGCTCGGCTGCACACCAGCCTGCCGCTGCTCGCGTTCACCCCCATGCCCGAGGTGCGCAGCCAGCTGGCCATGACGTGGGGGACCGAGACGTTCCTCGTGCCACCGGTGTCCTCGACCGACGCCATGGTGCGCCAGGTGGACGCGTCGATGCTGGAGATGGGCCGCTACCAGCGCGGCGACCTGGTGGTGATCGTCGCCGGATCCCCGCCCAACACGGTGGGCTCGACCAACCTCATCCACGTGCACCGCCTCGGCGAGGAGGACCACGCGTGAGTAGCGGTGCTCCGCAGGACGTGCTCGACCGTCTCGTTTCGCTGCTGGACCTCGAACGCATCGAGGACGACATCTACCGCGGGATGAGCCCGGCCGAGTCGTCGACCCGGGTGTTCGGCGGGCAGGTGGCGGGCCAAGCACTGGTGGCCGCGGGCCGCACGGTGCCCGACGACCGGCACGTGCACTCACTGCACGCGTACTTCATCCGCGCCGGCGACCCCAGGGTACCCATCGTCTACACGGTCGACCGGGTGCGCGACGGCCGCTCGTTCGCCACCCGTCGGGTCACCGCGGTGCAGCACGGTAAGGCCATCTTCACGCTTTCGGCGTCGTTCCAGCTCGTTCAGGAGGGGCTCACCCACGCCACGCCGATGCCCGCGGTGCCCGGCCCGGAGGAGCTCGCGCCGTTCGGCGAGCGGGTGGCCGGTTACGCCGACCGCATCGGGCCGTTCGCGTCCGCGCCGCGGCCCATCGACGTCCGCTACGTGAACGACCCGCCGTGGGTGGCGCGGGAGTCCGGCGAACGCGCGGCGAGCAACCGCGTGTGGATGCGCGCCGACGGGGTGCTGCCCGACTCGCCGCTGCTGCACGTCTGCGTGCTGGCCTACGCCTCGGACATGACCCTGCTCGACTCCGTCCTCTCTGCGCACGGGGTGGCCTGGGGCCTCGACCGCGTCAAGGGCGCGAGCCTCGATCACGCCATGTGGTTCCACCGGCCGTTCCGCGCCGACGAATGGGTGCTGTATGACTGTGAGTCACCGATCGCCTCCGGCTCGCGCGGCCTGGCCACCGGGCGCTTCTACTCCCGTTCCGGTGAGCAGCTCGTCACCGTGGTGCAGGAGGGGCTGCTGCACGTCTCGGGGTGAGCGCGCGCCGACCATCAGGCATACGGTCGACGTCGTGGCTGCGCAACCGCTTCGCCGGCCGAGCGCGCTGCAGTGGATGGGCTACGCGTTCGGGCGTGGGCTGCCCACGGCGCAACGCAGCTGGGTGCTCAACGACCTGACGGGTCCCCGCTGGGTGTTGCGGCATTTCGTGCGCACCCTGGTGCAGTGGGCGCCGTCGCTGCTCCTGCTCACCCTGCCGGGTCCATTGGCGTTGCGGGCCGCGCTGCCGCTGCTGGTGCTGGTGGGCTGTCTGTACGTTTCGGCGTCCTACCTCGAGGAGACCAGAGCCCATCGGCTGATCAAGCACGGCATCGCCGTCGAGACGGGCACCGCGGCGGATTCCGCTCGCCGCGCCGACCGCGAGGTGGTGCGAGATGCTGAGCGCACCCTGCGGCGTGCAGCGTCGAAGCCGCAGCGCGACAGGAGCTTTCGCCGCTGGTGAGCCTTCCGTGGTTGATCGCGGGTATTCTCAGCCTAAGACGGTGCTACGGAAACGATTAGAATCGTCTAACATCACCTGTCATGTCTCCTCACAGCGGTCTCCGGAACCCCCAGGAATGCTGCGGGCCGGTCTTGACCGACACCGTGGAGGACTACCTGAAGTGCATCTTCACGTTCTCCAGCCGTGACGAACCCGCGATGACGACCGCGCTGGCCGAGCAGCTGGGGGTGGCGCCCCCGTCGGTGTCGGCGATGTTGAAGCGCCTGGACTCCCACCAGCTGACCACCCGCCCCGACGGCCACCATGTCGAGCTGACCCCGCACGGGCTGCGCCACGCCCTCGACGTCGTCCGTCGGCACCGCCTCCTGGAGGAGTTCCTGGTCAGGGTGCTCGACGTGCCGTGGGACGAGGTCCATGTCGAGGCCGAGGCCCTCGAGCACGCCTTGAGCGACCGCCTCACCGAGCGGATCGACGACTACCTCGGCCGACCGTCGCACGATCCGCATGGCGACCCGATCCCCTCCGGCCGCAGCCAGCACGTCGAGCGGTGGGCGCGTCCGTTGATCCAGGCCGGGCCCGGTGACCGGTTTCGGGTGGAGCGGATCTCGGATCGGGACAGTGCCGCCCTGCGCTACCTCGGGAGCCTGGGGATCCGCCCCGGTGCGACGCTGGAGGTCGGTGAGCAGGTGCCTTTCGGCGGGCCGTTATGGGTGACGGTGGACGGGGGTGCTCAGCAGGCGCTGGGGACGGCCCTGGCTGCGATCGTGCACGGCGAGGTGTGGTGAATCCGCCGTCGAACGCCGTGTCGAGTACCACGGCTGACGCAGGTGCCAGCCCGCTGCAGCTGCTGCGCGCCCGCGGGCGGCTGCGCGGCACCCTGGCCATGCTCGGTCCGGCGTTCGTCGCCTCGGTCGCCTACGTCGACCCAGGGAACTTCGCGACCAACGTGCAAGGAGGTGCCCAGTTCGGTTACCTGCTGCTGTGGGTGATCCTGGCCGCCAACCTGATGGCCATGCTCATCCAGTACCTCTCAGCGAAGATCGGGATCGCCACCGGACGCAACCTCCCCGAGCTGTGCCGGGAGCATTTTCCCCGCCCGGTGACCTGGGGGTTGTGGGTGCAGGCCGAGCTGATGGCGATGGCCACGGACCTGGCCGAGTTCATCGGCGCCGCGATCGCCCTCAACCTGCTGTTCGGAGTCCCGCTGTTCGTGGCCGGGTTGTTCACGGCGGTGATCGCCTTCGCCATCCTGGCCCTGCAGACCCGCGGCTATCGCCGCTTCGAACTCGCGATCGCCTGGTTGCTGGGGGTCGTCTTCACCGGATTCCTCTACGAGACGCTCAAGATCGGACCGGATGCCAGCGGGGTGGTGCGCGGACTGTTCGTCCCCGGATTCCAGGGCTCGGAGAGTGTGCTGCTGGCCGTGGGGATCATCGGCGCGACCGTCATGCCGCATGTCATCTACCTGCACTCGGAGTTGACCGCCCACCGAGTGGCACCACGCGACGATGCCGAACGCCACCAGCTGCTGCGGTTCCAACGCCTGGACGTGGTAGCAGCGATGAGCTTGGCCGGGATCGTGAACCTGGCGATGCTCGCCGTCTCGGCCCGCCTGTTCTACGGTTCGCCGCTGCAGGTGGACACCATAGAAGCCGCCCACGCCGGCTTCGCTGCGCTCGTGGGCCCCGGGGCGGCGCTCGCCTTCGCCGTCGCCCTGCTGGCCTCGGGAGCGTCCGCGTCCAGCGTCGGCACCTACGCCGGCCAGATCGTGATGGCCGGCTTCGTCAACCTCACCCTCCCGCTGTTCATCCGCCGGCTCATCACGATGGTGCCGGCGATCACGCTGCTCGCGGTGGGGTTGAGCCCCACCCGGGCACTGGTGTTGAGTCAGGTCTTCCTGTCCTTCGGTATCCCACTGGCCCTGGTTCCGCTGCTGCTGTTGACCCGCTCGGCCACGGTGATGGGCCCACTGGTCAACCGGTGGATCACCACCGTCGCCGCCACCGTCATCGTGGTGATCATCAGCGCGCTCAACATCTTCCTGCTCTACCAGACCTTCACCGGGTAGGCGCGCGGGCACTACCGCAGCAGCCGGCTGATCTCGGTGAGCCAGGGCACGGCCACGGCCAACGTCGGCACGACGAGGATGGCCGCGGACATCACGTAGGCGGCGGCCGACACAGCCCGGGGTGAGTGCGCGGAATCGCCGAGCCGCTGCACCCGGGCCAGCGTGTCCGGTCCGTTCGCGGCCATCGCCCCACTCGGCGCCGGCCCGGCCGCGCACGCCACGAGCGCCCGGGCCAGCGGCTTCACCCCGGCGCGGCGCGCGGCGACGTCGTCGGCCAGGAGTTCGACCAGGAACCGCACGGCCTGCAGGGCCGACCGGCTGCGCACCCAGCGCGGGAAGGCCGTGTGCAGCGCGAGGAACGCCTCGAGCACCAGGTCGTGCCTGGCCCGCAGGTGCGCCCGCTCGTGCGCCAGCACGGCGCGCAGCTCTTCCGGCTCCAGCTCGGTCAGTGTGGCGTGACTGAGCACTACGCGTGACCGCAGACCCGGCAGGCAGTAGGCCAGGGGCTGGCCCGCCTGCAGCACCCGGAGGTCGGGGGGTGGGCGGTGCAACTCGGGCACGTGCTCGGTGGCCAGCAGGTCCACCAGGTCGCGGTGACGCTTGCGCAGCCGTCGGGTACGCACGGCCACCTGCGCCACGGTGATGACGAGTCGGGCGCCGACGACGAGGGTGAGGATCAGGACCACGACGTACGCCACCCACAGTGGCGCGCCGAGCGCGGCAAGCTCGTCGGTGGGACTGGTGGTCGGGCGCCCGGTGGCAGTATCGGGTACGAGGAGCCGGCTGGCGATCGCCAGGCCCGCACCGAAGGCGGCGAGCACGGCGGCGAGTGCCACCGACTGCCACAACACCAGGGCGGCGCGGGGGGAGTGCGCCGGCCAGCTTGCCCTGGCGAGGGCGGCCGGTGCCGGGCCGGCCAGCAGCACGGCCAGCAGGGTCAGCACAACCTCCGGCTCGGCGGACATCACGTCTCCAATGCAGCCAGCGCCGCCCGCAGCGCGGTCACCTCGTCGGGGGTGACCTGTTCGACGAAGCTCACCAGCGCGGCCTGCCGGCTGCCGGTGTCCTCGACCTGACTGAGCGCGTCGACCATCAGCCCGGCGACGAGTTCCGAGCGCGGGCGCACGGGGGTGTAGCGGTGGGCCCGCTCGTCACGCTCCTGCACCACCAGCTGCTTTTTGGCCAGCCGTTGCAGCACGGTCATCACCGTGGTGTAAGCCAGGCCGCGCTCGGCCAGTGCCTCGTGCACCTGCCGGACCGTCTGCGGCTCCGGCGACGCCCACAGGTGCTCCATCACCGCACGCTCGAGCACTCCCATACCAGCCATGACACCAGGCTAGGACCTCTCCCGTACTACGTCACGTAGTGACGCGGACAACCACCGGTTACCCTCCAGCGTATTCGACTGTCTTGAGGTGGAGGAACTATGTCAGCTCTCGACGACGAGACCGCCCGGGTCCGCGGCATCTACGACACCATGGCGCCGCACTACGATCGGATGATCTCGGTTGCGGAGCGGCTGCTGTTCGGTGACGGGCGCCGCTGGGCCTGCACCCAGGTCACCGGCCGGGTCCTGGAGGTCGCCGTCGGCACCGGACGCAACTTCCACCACTATCCCGCTGGTGTCCAGCTCACCGGCGTCGAGCTCAGCTCCGGCATGCTCGCCCGCGCACAGGCCCGGGCGAGGAACCTCGACGGGGATCCCGCCGGCAGCCACGACCTGCGCCTCGGCGACGCCCAGCACCTGGACTTTCCTGACGCCACCTTCGACACCGTGCTGGCCACCCTCACCCTGTGTAGCATTCCCGACGCCCGGGCCGCCGTCGGGGAGATGGCCCGAGTGCTCCGCCCAGGTGGGCGCCTGATCCTGCTGGACCACGTCGCCAGCCCCGTCCGTCCCGTTCGCGCCGTGCAACGACTCCTCGACCCGCTGCTGGTTCGCTACGAAGGCGACCATCTCCTGCGCGAACCTGACACCGCGGTCCGCGCAGCGGGGCTGATCATCGACGAGCTGACCCGTTCGAAATGGGGCATCGTGCTCCGACTCGTTGCCCGCAAGCCGCCCGTCGACTGATCCCCACCCGTCGGGTCCCATTCTGGTGATCGCTCCAGGACCCCGTTGCGTGCACGGGTGCGTATTTGTGCATACTTGGTGCGTCACGTACTGGCTGGGTTGACGGCTGACGTGCGTGCGGACTGGGTCGACGACCGACATGCGAGAGGACAGGCGTGACGAGCGAGCATTCCGGCGCCACCCACGACACCGCGGCTGGTGCCGGGCACCGGCACGGTCCCCGGCCTGGTTCGGCTGCGGGTGAGCACGTCCGGCCGTTGACGATCGCGTTCGGTCTCACCGCCACGTACATGCTCGTCGAGATCATCGTCGGGCTGGTGTCGGGGAGCCTGGCGTTGCTGTCGGACGGGGCGCACATGGCGACCGATGTTCTCGGGCTCGGCCTGGCGTTGGCGGCTATCCAGCTCTCGCGGCGGCGCCGTTCCACGCAGGCCACCTACGGCACGTATCGATTGGAGGTGCTGGCCGCGGTCGTCAACGCGCTGCTGCTGTTCGGGGTCGGCGCCTATGTGCTCGTCGAGGCGGCCCGCCGGTTCGCCAATCCCACGGAGATTCCCGGTGCCACCGTCGCCCTGGTCGCCGTCGTCGGCCTGATCATCAACGTCGTCGCCTTCCTGCTCCTCCGTGCGGGGGCGAAGACCAGCCTGAACGTGCGCGGGGCGTTCCTCGAGGTGTTCGCCGACATGCTGGGCTCCGTGGGGGTCATCGTCGCCGGGGTGGTTACCGCCCTCACGGGCTGGCCCTACGCCGACCCCATCATCGGTGCGGGGATCGGACTCTTCGTGCTGCCCAGGACCTACCGGTTGATGCGTCAGGCGGTTCGGATCCTGATGGAGGCTGCGCCCCCCGGTATCGACGTGGCCGCCGCCGAGCGCCGCCTGGCCGGGCTTGCTGGCGTGGTGGCGGTCCACGACCTGCACATCTGGACCGTCACCGATGGCATCGAGTCGGCCACTGCCCACGTCGTGGTCGCCGAGTCGGGGGACTGGCACGCGGTCCTGGACTCCACTCGCGCCCTACTGGCCACCGACTACGGCGTCACCCATGCCACCATCCAGGTCGAGCCGCACGACCACGACGAGGACTCGGCAGCCGTCTGCTGAATCTCCGGCCGTGACCGACCCATCGACGCAGCCGGGTATCATCGTCGAGTGACGATGAATGTGGCTGCGACGTGCGGTGTCCCGCGTGCCGCAGGCGGTGGGCTGGATGCGGCGGTGGCCTTGTTCCATTCGCTCTCGGATGCCACCCGCTTGGCGATCGTGCGCCGGTTGGCCTGTGGTGAGGCGCGGGTCACCGACCTGGTTACCCAGCTGGGGTTGGCGCAGTCGACGGTGTCCGCCCACGTGTCGTGCTTACGGGGCTGCGGTCTGGTCGATGGTCGCCCGCAGGGGCGCCAGGTGTTCTATTCCCTGGCCCGACCGGAGCTGCTGGATCTGCTGGTCGCCGCGGAGACCCTGCTGGCGGTGACCGGGAACGCGGTAGCGCTGTGCCCGAACTACGGCACCGAGCCGGAGGTGACCGCGCGATGAGCGAGGCGTGTGGCTGCGGCCCGGACGAACCCAGCACCGGCGAGCAGGAGAAGCCCGAGCGGTTGTGGGAGGTCAGCGAGATCCGGTTCGCCGCGGGGTCCGGGGTGTTGCTGCTGGCGGCGGTGATCGCAGGCTCGGTCGGCGCCCCGCCATTGGTTCCGGTGATCGTGCAGGCCCTGGCTCTGGGGCTGGGTGCGTGGACGTTCGTGCCGTCCACCCTGCGCCGGCTGGGTAAGGGCCGCATCGGCGTGGGCACCCTGATGACGATCGCCGCCGTCGGCGCGGTCCTGCTGGGGCAGGTCGCCGAGGCGGCGACGCTGGCGTTCCTGTTCTCCATCAGTGAGGGTTTGGAGGAGTACGCGGTGGCCCGGACCCGCCGCGGTCTGCGTGCCCTGCTGTCGCTGGTACCCGACACGGCGACCGTCCTGCGTGCTGGCATCGAGCAGGTGATTGCCCCGGTGGAGTTGCAGGTCGGTGACCAGATGGTGGTCAAACCCGGGGAGCGCCTGGCCACCGACGGAGTCATCGTCGGTGGTCGGACCGCACTGGACGTTTCGGCGATCACCGGGGAGTCCATGCCCGTCGAGGCTGGTCCCGGTGATGAGGTGTTCGCCGGGTCGATCAACGGCACGGGAGTGTTGGACGTCGGGGTCACCACCACTGCCGACGACAATTCCCTCGCCCGGATCGTGCGGATCGTGGAGGCAGAGCAGGCCCGTAAGGGCGCCAGCCAACGACTGGCCGACCGCATCGCCCGCCCCCTGGTGCCCGCCGTGATGATTGCCGCGGTCCTCATCGCCACTATCGGCAGCGTGCTCGGGGACCCAGCTGTCTGGGTCGAGCGGGCCCTGGTGGTGCTGGTCGCCGCGTCGCCGTGTGCGTTGGCGATCTCCGTCCCGGTCACCGTGGTGGCCGCGATCGGTGCGGCCAGCAGGCTGGGTGTCCTCATCAAGGGTGGAGCCGCGCTGGAAGCACTCGGTGCGATCCGGGCAATCGCGGTGGACAAGACCGGCACCCTGACCCGCAATCAGCCCGTCGTCGTAGAGGTGATCACCACCGGGGGTGCCTCCCGCGACCTGGTCCTGGGTGTGGCTGCTGCACTGGAAGCCCGCAGCGAACACCCGCTGGCCCGCGCGATCCTGGCCGCTGGCGCAAGTCCCCTCCCCGCCAGCGATGTCGAGGCCGTGGTCGGTGCGGGGCTCACCGGCCTCGTCGACGGCCTGACCGTCCGACTGGGCCGACCCGGCTGGATCGACACCGGTGGAGACCTGGACGCTGAAATCGCTCGGATGCAGCAGCAGGGGGCGACCGCGGTGCTCGTCGAACGTGACGGTGTGGTACTGGGCGCCGTCGGGGTCCGCGACGAGCTTCGTCCCGAAGCGGCCGGGGTGATGGCACGATTGCGCCGCGACGGGTACCACGTCGCCATGCTCACCGGCGACAACGCGCGGACCGCGGCCGCGCTCGGCGCCGAGGTGGGTATCGACGATGTCCACGCCGACCTGCGCCCGGAAGCCAAAGCAGCCCTCGTCACGCAGCTGCGGGCCCGGCGCCCTACTGCGATGGTCGGTGACGGTGTCAACGACGCCCCCGCCCTCGCCACCGCCGACGTCGGCATCGCCATGGGTGCCATGGGTGCCGACGTGGCCATCGAAGCCGCGGACGTGGCCCTGATGGGCGCGGACCTGCGTCACCTCCCCGAGGCCCTCGCCCACGCACGCCGCTCTCGGCGCATCATGCTGCAGAACCTGGGATTGTCCCTGCTGATCATCGTGGTGCTCGTGCCCTTGGCCCTCGTTGGTGCCCTCGGCCTGGCCGCGGTGGTCCTGGTACACGAGCTGGCTGAGGCGCTGATCATCGCCAACGGGGTCCGCGCCGGACGTATCAGGCCCCAGGACACCACCACCGATCCAGCACAGCAGCGCGCGCCCCGGGACACGGTCGAGGCTGGAAGACCGGCCAGGACCCGGAGCGCTACGCCCCGCTCGCACTGGCCAACATGACCGGTGCCAACCGCCGGTTGATCGAGATCGGCTGGTCGGTTGTGGTGTTGGCCTCGCCGCCACCGCCGCCGTGCACGCAACGGGACAGCTACCCCCATCCGCCCCGGTGTCCCTGACGGCGACGTATGAGGTCGCCGTGGTCGAGGTCGGTAATGGCTGGGCTGCGCCCGTAGAAGGCTTCTGCGTCGGGTGGCCCGGTGCACTCAGGCTGTGGCCCGCGCAGCGGTGGTGCGCCGACTGGGCGTCCCGGAACCGCGGTCGAGCAGTCCAGTGGCGGTGGCCACCAGGGTCAGCGTGGCGGTGGCCAGCCAGACGAGGTGGGTGTTGAGCGGGTAAGGGGAGAACATCGTCACCCCGACACCGACCAGGCTGACGACGATCACGAGCACCGCCGGCCACCACAGCCGGCCGAGCATCACTACCAGCAGCGCGGCGGGCACCCAGTACGCCGCCTGGCTTGCGGTCCCCATCGCGCGCACAGCGTCCGCGGGGCCACCCAGCCCTGGTATTGCGTCCACCCAGGGGGCGAAGAACATGGACCCACAGTGGAACACCAGGGCTACTGCCGCTACGGCAGCGACTACCAGCGCGCCAACGGGAGTGCGTCTGCTGAACCGCGTGAGCAGGGGAGCGCCCCGCCGCAGGCGCACGACCACCAACGCCACGGAAACCGCGAGCAGCGCGCTCCAGAATACGGGCTGGTCCACCACGCACCCCTTCTCCGTCACCGGCCTCCACCACTATGCACGTCGGGCAGGTAGTCCTCAACGTCAAGGTGTTGGGTCGAACGGGAAAGCGTTGACGTCCGTGCAGGCGCTACGCGGCAGATCGAGATCGTCGGGCTGGGGCGCAGCCACCGTTAGTACTCACGGGAGTGCTGACGATGGCGGGTGGCTGGACCACGATCATGAGCCGAATGCTTGCTGTACGCCCGGCTGGGTTGGCCCGACTGTGAGCTCGGGGCCACGGCGCCCCCGCTCAGCTCCTGTCGTTGCGGGCAGGCGGCTGGTGAAGGGGGTCCTGGACAGGGTCGGGTCCCACGGTGCTGACCGAAGGACGTGGCGGGGTGCGGATAAACGAGGTCGACCAGCTTCGCGATCTGTCGCCCGCCGTCAGCGGCGTGGCTGAGCCGATTGCCGCTGGAGATCGCGAGAGCGCAGATTGCGCTGGTCGGGGCTACGTCGTGTCCCCGAGGTCGCCACTCGTGTCCGCGATCCCGTGCAACAGCGTGGTGATCTGCGCGAGTCCGGTCGTGACTACGGCGAATCCCTCGTGGGTCTCGGCCTGGTGTTCGAGCTGGGCCTCACGCAGGGCGTTAAGGGCTTGGGTGTGGGCGCGCAGCTCGGCGCGTACCTCCGACACATCATGATCGGCACCGGCGGCCAGCACGCGGGCGGCGAGGGCATCGGTACGGCTGAGGGCAGCCTCCTCGCGGAGCCGGACGACCGCGGTCTCGAGAACGGCAAGGCGGGTCAGGACGTCGTCTGAGTCCGCCACGGCATTGATGCTACGCGCAGTGTCCACACGCGTGGCCAAGGCGATGCTGCAGGGGGCGGACCGTGGAGATCGG
>JAABUP010003181.1_pt1 | contig 29427 bp, 25 predicted proteins | sample 5559201 | NCBI WGS metagenome assembly JAABUP01 (sample SAMN10711887, study PRJNA513373) | rock metagenome | isolation source: Antarctica rocks | place: Antarctica | reverse complement strand
AATGACGACCTTCAGATCATCATCACCGATGCGGGGAAGAGCCATGAGAGTGGGGGGAGCTATATTGCATATACGATCCGGACCGGGGTACATTGATACCTACAACAGGGTATCGCTCTTCTGACAAGTTGTAGGACCTGGAAGTTCGGCGGCGGTATTCCGAGTTTAGCTCCCTACGAGCTACTTTGGTCAACCTACACCCAACACTCATAATACCCCCAATCCCAGAGAAGCACTCGATGGCCGACTATGCTGCCAAGCCGACCAAGGCGAAGGAGGATACAAGCATCATCGATTTGCGGAAACGCATGCTTGCTGTGTTTCTGAACCGCTGCCGCAAGATGAAAGAAGTCCGAGAGGATGGTGTGTGGTGGAGGTTCTTGGATCCTAACGCCAGCTGGGTGAGTACCATCAGTTTTCAACATTAGGAATTGACTAAGAGAAATACAGAACGAGGTACTACATTCTCATCCGGTAGCATCGATACCGAAGAACATAATGAAAGCCCCTCCTCTTGACCCATCGAACCCTACACCTGCCCACCAATGGCTTCCGGTTCCCGCTTCGTCGGCCAAGTTGAAAACATCGTCAAAAACTTCAGCGACAGGTACACCATCTTCTCCACCTGGCCAGTCCTACATGGCCTCTTCTGCAGCGCACACCGTCCCAGGACCCCAGATTTTCGGTCGCTTCCCGCCAACCGCTCAAAACCTCTCCGAACAAGACCTCGACCCATACTTCAACAACTTCGAATCCTCGACGCGTGAATTAGAACTGCTACTACAAGGCAACATCGAGAAAGTCAATCGACGGACCTTGACTCATCTCTCTGCTCTATCTACTGACATGGCAGAGCTTGGCGCAAGATACAACGGTTTCTCACTATCTGAACCGTCTCAAACGGTGGCCACTGCTATTGAAAAGATCGGTCAGGCGGTGGACTCTTCTTATATAGCAACCGAGGAACTCTCGTCAACTTTAGGGGCTAATTTCGCAGAGCCAATGCGTGAAAGTGCGCAATTTGCTGGAGTGGTGCGTGGTGTTTTGAGGTTCAGAATAATGAAAAGGATACAGGAAGAGATGACAAGGGATGAGCTATATACCAAACGACAGCTTCTTGACACCCTGGAAAGAAGTGAACTAGAAGCCAAAAGAATAGAGCAATACCTTAGTAGCGGTGGTCAGCAAAGTGGACCTCCGCCCAAACGAACTACCTCCAATGCATCCACACGAAGCATCAGGTCCGAAGCTGGCAGTCAAAGACCGGAAGGAGAGGATACAGCATCCATAGATTCCGATTTCCCGCCCACTCATGCCGACGGCCCAGCATCGCCTCCCGCCACAGCATACGGTGAACAAGATTCCTCGACACCATCAAGGTCACGCAGTAAAAGCGGAAGCAGTTTCGTGGCGAACAAAATCTTCGGGAGGATCAGCCATACCTTCCAAGGCATTGTCGACGTTGACCCAGAACGGACAAGGAGAGATCAGATCGGAAAGACCAAAGAAAGTTTGGTCCATGTAGGTTCACTGATTTGCTCAGACTTCGCCATTGAGCTGATGAAGATACAGCTGGAGCAAGCCCTCAATGTATCGGAGCAAGACGTCAAGGACGCCAGTGCCGGGGTGCTTAAAGATCTGAAGCGCTTCCAATGGGAGAAGGAGGATGATCTCAAGCGTTATATGGTTTGTTCCCCTGACCCACGCCTCTCAGTGTCCTTCACTGAACATTTCCATTAGATTGCCTATGCAAAATGCCACATTGACTGGGCCAAGAAGAACGCCGAGACGTGGAGAGAAGCCAAGGAAGAAGTGGGCAAGATCGAGACGAGGTAGCATTGGGCGGCGTTTGTGGCATCTTATATCCACCCTTGCGCTACTTAGATAGCGTACCTGCATCAAGGATGGAGAAATGCTACGATGCTAGTAGCTACGGTACCTGAAGGCAGTCGTCCAGCGCAATCCGCACCATACATGAAATACCCAAATTCACTCAATCGTTCTATTGATACGGACACTTTGGTACCTGCATGATCTCACGCGCTATCCGCTCGATTGTTATCGTCGGACCAACACTATATGCTACCAGGTCCAGGAAGCGCGCTAATTCCTACTCCATAAGTCACATTGCGTTACTCGCAGGTCAATCAACTGGATACCTAGGTAGCCTCGTTCGACGTCTCTCATCTGCGTCGGAGCCAGTATGGTGGGCAGCTCAGTCCAGGGCATGAGTACTCTACCTCTGTTTACCCCAGATCCCGATCGACGCTTGGACTTCCCCAATGGGACCAGCCGCTTGGCAACGCGACCCTTGCCCCTTGCTCCGCCGCACCGGGACGCATCACTTCAATTCATCCTGCGCGGACGTCGACGACGACATCAACAACATCCTCGACCACCGCAGTCGCCCATCCTGAGCCGTGGACTGATTGTGCACCCCGATCGCTCCTGAAGTAAGACTGTTGCAGTTTATTTCGGGCGCAGAGCAGGGGTTTCCGTATTTACCGTCAGCTCGGGGCAGTGTGGCGTGCCTAGGTACATAGGAGAACGGAGCCTTCACGACTCGCACGCAATCTTTGCATCTTCGCGTTTTGGCAAGGGGATATACTCTTCACGACTACGAACGTTACGATCTGCATTTTTTCATCCGAGCAGCAACCTCACCACTCACTAGTCGGGACTGCGCGGACGCCGATGGCAGCGTCTTTGCTTTGCGCCCCTCCCCACTCGACTTGACCTACATACTTGCATTCCCGGACATATACGACACACATACATTACTGTATAATCTCTGTTGACATCTATCGCTCCTTATTGTTGTATAAAATTTACATACCCTCGTTTGTTCGCTATGTTGCTCTTACGGCGGAAACCCCAATTGCTGGGGGCACTGGGTGCACTATGCTTTGGTGGACAAGCTGTGCAGGCCATTCAACTAGACCTCACAAATACTGGTATGACTTGATTCTCGTTCCATCACCCTAACGTGTCTGCGCCGCGGAGAACGTTCTAAAATAACGGCATGGCTGACTGGCGCCTTTGTTGTTGCAGATTCAATCAAATCAGCCGCAGCTACCTGCGCGTACGGCATGATGTCCTACTACAAAGGAAATGAGACGGGAATGGCCCAGGGCTTGTTGCCAGACCCATACTATTGGTGGGAGGCAGGAGCTATGTTTGGACAGATGATTGATTATTGGTATTACACTGGGGATACAACATACAACGCTGTGGTGACTCAGGGAATGGTGTCTCAAATTGGACCTACGAATGATTATATGCCGCCCAACCAGACCAAAACAGAGGTACGGGACATCATGAACACAAGGCTGAGACCATCACCTCTTTGCACCCCTCATGCACGGGAGACAACTTGCGGCGGCTGACAATGTATCAGGGTAATGATGATCAGGCATTCTGGGCTTTCGCAGCAATGTCAGCAGCAGAAGTAAATTTTCCAGCGCCACCTGATAAATCCCCCTCGTGGCTTGCTCTTGCACAAGCAGTATTCAACCTGCAGGTTTCCCGATGGGACCCACAACATTGTGGTGGAGGACTTCGATGGCAAATATTCCCATTCAATAATGGATACGACTACAAAAATGCGATCTCAAACGGCGCTTTCTTCCAACTTGCTGCTCGCCTCGCCCGATACACCGGTAACCAAACCTACGCGGATTGGGCGGAAAAGTCGTACGACTGGGTGCTGACAACCCCTCTCATAACCAAAGACTATGTCATCTACGACGGCGCACAAATAGCCAACAATTGCACGGAAGCAAATAAGTTACAATGGACCTATAACATTGGTACTTATCTTATGGGTGCCGCAAACATGTACAATTTTGTAAGTTCATCAAGCTTGATATTGTCCTAGTCCGACCAATAACTCATCGGTGTCCAGACTAATGGGAATTCCACCTGGGAAACTCGTATTCAAGGCATGCTGAAAGGCCTGGACCCCTTTTTCCCACCCCAGTACGGAGGAGGCAATATTATGGTGGAAATAGCCTGCGAACCCCAAGGGACCTGCAATAATGACCAGCCCTCTTTCAAAGCCTACCTCTCGCGCTGGATGGCTGCCGTGACGCAGATCGCTCCCTTCACCTCCGACACCATCATGCCGAAACTGAAGACGTCCGCCCAAGGTGCTGCTGGACAATGTTCCGGCAGCGGTGATGGAACGACTTGCGGGAGGAAATGGTACCAAAGCACGTGGGATCAGAAAACGGGCGTGGGTGAGGAGATGTCTGCGTTGAGCATCATCCAGGCGAATTTGATCAGCAAGGTTGCCCCCCCTGTTACAGCCAATTCAGGAGGTACAAGCAAAGGCGACCCATCAGCGGGCAGTGGAGGCGACAATCCAGTGCAAGTACACAATCCCAGTGCGAATATGAAGATCACGGCTGGGGACAGGGCAGGCGCTGCAATACTAACGGCGTTGGTTTTAGGATCATTAGTGGGCATGCTGGTATGGATTTCATTCATATAGCAACTTGATTGGATACGTCATGACGGGGCAGGAATCTGTACATATTTTAATCTCTTTAGGGCAGGGCTCTGGGGGGATAGGCGGGCTTATTGCCTTGCGTGGGTGGTGTATATCAGATTCATTCACCGTTGCCTTCTCTCTTGGCTATTGATGAGGATTCTGAGAAATTTTGATCCATCATCCGTCACATTAGAATCGTCAATCACAGACGAATCACGTTGAATATCGTGCTTCTGATAGGTTTGTATCAGACGTTCATGAGTAGCCATAGCAATATGGGTTAAGAACACCAGTGAGACTGACTCAAGCTCGACGCACCGGATTGTGTTGATACACGGCCTTGGCAGTAAAGATCGACACAAGCGAGTTCAAATGCAGCAGTAACGATCCCACGGGGATCCCATCTTCATCGACGCGAGAGATCCGCCCAGATCTCATCTCAACCTATCTTAGCACTTCATTCAGAAGCATTACCACTCAGGTTTGCTTCCTTTGTTCAATCTCACGAAACTCCCAAGTTGCACAAGAGCCTTATTTCCTTGCGGAAATAAGGCCCGTCACCTTCACAACGTCTCCATACAAGAAGAGGAAGCTGTCACCGCCAAACATCTTTGAAAATCCTTCCAATAGTCAAGACGTCAGGCCTTCATCCCCCGTGGTCAGTACCGATCTTGGTGCAAACCCCGCCCTCTCACCAACCATTCCCCGTCACATACCACAACACTTGGCTTTGGAGGGAGCACGAACAGGGCGAGATCCAACACCAGAGCCAGCCAGTACAGCGGGCAGCTCCCCTAGTGGGGCGTTTGCTGGAGTCACGCTCGACAGCGACGGCTACAATTCTGGGACTGATACGGCTGGGACTAATAGGCGGAGGGGCTCGTTCGCGAGCAGCGGGCTACGCGGTGAAGCCTCGTCACCTGTACGATCTTCATCGCCAGCCAAGAGAACCGCTTCAGCTATGGAGAATGGGGACGTAAACATGGATGAGAATGGAGAGAGCAAGTTTGGGGGAGTGGTTGGCGAGCTGGGGAGTGGCATGAGGCGGAAATCAAAGAGTCAAGGAAGCAGGCACAAGAGAGAACTTTCCGTGGACATGCTGGCCCAGGAGACGGATACACAAAACGGCTTGTCGTTTACGAGCTCTGTATCTGGAGGCGAGCCATTGGCAGACTCGTCAGCCCCCAACACTTCCACCGCTGACGTGCCGCCTATCGAGGAGCAGATCCAGCAGGTCACGAGCATGGTCGATAGAGTCCTAAAAGAAGGCGAAAAGGGTTATATTGTTGCAAACAAATGGCTTGCTCGCGTACTCGCCCGAGGCCCTCGCGCCGAAGCATCCAATAAATATGGCAAGGATGCACGAGAGGGGCATATTGGACCAGTCGATAATACTGGCCTTAACTTGGTCACGGATCCTTCGATGAAAGACCTCAAAGATGAAAAAGGAGACCCTCTTGTGCCTCTGAGGCCTGGTGTGAATTTCAGCGATGACTACGAGATCTTGCCGCCAGGGGCGTGGAACCTTGTTATCAAGTGGTACGGACTTGCAGAAGGATCACCCACAATAACGAGATATTGCCACAACACTAGCACAAGCGAAACCGAGGAAAACATACAATTTGAGTTGAACCCACCGATCTTCACCATCTTAAAGCTTCCCGACTACGATGGAACGACCTCCAAGTCTTTGAAAGAGAAAGATGCAATCCCTGTCAAGGTCTCGGCAAGTAGACATGAGCGTTACCAAACCTTTCTGAAGCATGCAAAAGAAATGGCTCATGTTGAACTCCAGTCCAAGGTCCGGATATGGAGGATCCTCGGTGGGCTTGAAAAAGGAGGCTTCTCCAGTGGTATGATGACACCAGCTGCATCGCGCAGTAATTCTCCTGCCCCGGGTGCAATAGCAACTGTTGATCCAGGAGATAAGCTCGTCATAGATCTGAACACGTTCCATGGACTGCAACTCGGATCGCAGCGGGAACTCATAGAAGCAGATGATCACACTGCGAACGAGAAATACAATGGCCACTCGACAATGGATCTTGTTGGACTTCGCCAGGATGATGTGATCGTGTTGGAGGAGCGAGTTGGTGGTCCCGCTGGCGGCCACTGGCCTTCAGACACTGCAACCTCGTCAAAATCTAAGAAGCCTGGCGTCCCTATCAGTGTCACGAAGAATGGTGCCACTACAATGCAGAACTCCCTCAAGCCGAGTGCCGCTACTAGCAGGAGCGCGAGTCCCGCTCCAAGTGGGATGATGACCCGTGGTCGCCAGGCAAAGAATGGCCGCACTCGGGGCACGGTAGGTCTTGGTAATCTTGGAAACACATGTTACATGAATTCAGCGCTCCAGTGTGTACGTAGCGCTGAGGAACTGACACGTTATTTTCTTGGTAAGTCTCAATGTCTATACGAATTCCGCACGTGTGTGCTGACCACCTACAGAGGACGAATACAAGGAGGAGCTGAACCCACAAAATCCGCTTTCTCACAATGGCCAGGTTGCCAAGTCATATGCATCGCTGCTGCAGGAGATTTACAGTCCCGCCGCCATCAGCGCCTTTACCCCTCGAACCTTCAAAAATGTCATAGGCAAATATGGACCATCATTCTCCGGGTATCAACAGCAGGACTCGCAAGAGTTCTTGTTGTTTCTTCTTGATGGCCTGCAAGAAGATTTGAATCGTATTCACGAGAAGCCATACATTGAAAAGCCTGACTCCACTGACGAAATGGTTCACGACAAGGCTGCGCTCGCGGAGATGGCAGACAAGTGCTGGAATATTTACAAAGCGCGAAATGATTCGGTCATTACGGACTTGTTCGCAGGCATGTACAAATCTACCGTCGTCTGCCCCACCTGTGACAAAGTCAGCATAATCTTCGACCCATTCAATAATCTCACCCTGCAATTACCTATCGAAAGTTTGTGGACAAGGAAGGTTCTGGTTTTCCCTCTCCATTCTAAACCGGCCATTGTGTGTGTGGATATCGACAAGAATGCCACTTTTGCGGCTCTGAAAGAGTACGTCGCTGTCAGAGCTGGAATTGATCCTAAACAGACCGTGGTTGCGGAGCTTTACAAACATGCATTCTATCGCGTATTCAGAGACACCACCAGCATAAGTGAAGAGCATATTGCCGACAACGACATAATTGGAGTTTGGGAGTTTCCAGACCGCCCCACCAACTATCCTACTCCCCTCAAGAAATCTACAAAGATGTCTTACTATTCCAGCAACAACGATGTCGAGGAGATCCCAGGTGACGATTCACCAGTAGCAGACAAAATGCTTGTGCCTCTATTTCACCGCCGATTAAAGGGCGGCCAGCACCGGCAGAATAGTGTATTTGGCAATCCCAGCTTCATCGTCGTCAATCGTGAAGAAAGCAATGACTATGACACCATCTTGCGGAAAGTGTTAGCTCGTGTAGAAATGATGACGACTCGAGACTTCCTCCGGGAAGACGGCGGGTCAGATGGTGATGCCCCAGACTCTACTGCAGAAGACTCAGATACCGTGCTTATGAACTCCGATGAGGCTTCAGAAGTACAAGCAAAGTCTCTTGAGAGCGAGGATGGTATGGTTGATATCTCGATGGCTGATGGCGAAAAGAAGCCAAAATCATCATTCGATATGCAAAAGTCTCCTCTGATGAATTCAACACGGAAGCCAATTGCTCCTATGCTTCGACCTGGAAGCTTCATCACAGCTGGCGTTAGGACCTTATTTGACATGAAGGTTCTTCCTGTAGGCAAGACGATGATTCCCGCAGGGATCAACTACATCTCAGAGGAAGGCAAGGATTACCCAACAATTAGCTCAAGGCAATCGGAAGTCCCAGCCCGGCCGAAAATGAAGTTCAATGAGAAAATTGAACAGCGTCAGTCAATCATAGCGGGAAGCCCACCTAGCAGTGAAGAAGACGTGGATGGCGTTCTCCCCTCTGCAGAACCTCAGTCTCGGGATGAAGGGTCTGCTAGCGAATCAGACGATGGCTTGCCTCCTGTCGAGCAGATAGTGCAGCCTAAGATAGCACAATCTAGCACGGGCTTCGGTACGTTTAACAAGTCTACGCCCCGGAATCGTAGAGGGCTAATTACCTATACGCGGAAAGGCAAACGAGCGGCCAACAAGGTGAAACCCAGCAGGGAGACTACGGTAAGCCGTGAAATGACGCCTGCTGAAAGTGGTCCGCTACTCCATTTGGGCGAATCCGTTCTGGTTGATTGGCAACCCGAGGCCTTTGATGCTCTATTCACAGGAGTTGAAGGTCGGGACGATGATGTGCAGATGCGTGGGCTAGCCACATGGGAAAACCCCTCCACCGTTCCAGACGCAGAACTGGAGGAGAAACGACGAGTTCGCTCCAGCCGAAGGAGGAATGGAGTCACCTTAGGGGATTGCCTTGACGAATTTGGCAAGCCGGAGATCCTTTCTGAAAATGATGCTTGGTATTGTCCACGCTGTAAGAAACATCGACGAGCTAGCAAGACTTTCGAGCTTTGGAAGGCGCCGGATATTCTCGTTATCCATCTGAAGCGATTTAGTGCTCAAGGCCGCTTCAGAGACAAGCTGGACGTCTTCGTCGATTTCCCCACCGAAGGCTTGGATCTGAGTACTAGATTAGCTGTACCTGGAGATGGCAAGAGCTCAGTCTATGACCTTTTCGCCGTGGACAACCATTACGGTGGTCTTGGGGGTGGGCACTATACGGCTTGTGCACAGAACTTTCTAGATAAAACGTGGTATGAATATAATGGTAAGTCTTGCCTGAGCTGCAAGTAACATGGAAGATGCTGACCGGTATAGACTCTTTTGTATCTCGCCGACCCGATCCCAAAGTCGTGGTCACGTCCGCTGCGTACCTACTTTTCTACCGCCGGCGATCCTCCGTTCCGTTGGGCGGTCCCTTCTTTGAACGCCTTATAACCGCTACCAACAATGAAAATGCCGACTCCCAGCCAACCTCTCGCGCGCCATCACCGGCGGGGGAAGGCAAGCGTCTCGACGACTCCTCCCGCATTGGCTCGTCGAGCGTTTTACGCGGAGTAGGAGCAGCTCACCAGGCGGGAGGTGGTGGGTCGTTGGACGGGACAGGAGCGCTGAGGGTGAGGAAAGGGATTGATGATGACGATCCAGTCGATGGCTTGCCCGGCTATTCCGCACGCGATCCTCAGAGAACCTTAGACCCTAGGGACTTGCAAGAGCGAACCCTTGAGAGTATGGAAGTAGACGAAGATGAAGGAATTGGTGGGATGGACGATGGCTCGCATGGGATGTGGCAAGGCCCTTTGCAAACCGACAATCCAAGCTGGGCATTCGGTTCGAACGGACAGGCTCCCGCGAATAACTCGCCACGTGGGAGTGTGGAGGACGAAGATGAGGATCTTTTTGCAGAGCACGACAGCACCAGGGCCGCCAGAAGCTCCGCCAGCGACAGCTTGGAGAATCGCATGGCCGATTTCAACGATGATGAGGGGACGACAAGCGGGTTTCTTGGAACACCTCCCCATGACACCATCCCAGTGCTGGACGTGCCTCCACCCATCGACGAAGCGGAGCAGCCGGTGGCTGAAGTGATGCTAGAAGATGAGTTCCAGCAGGGATGGAATCCCGATACCTGATAGATATCATTTTCTGAGCCGTCGTCTTGCATTAATAGAGAGGTTTGGGCTTTCGCATGCAAAAGCAATGATAGATAGCCTTCACGCATACTCTGTCTCTGACACCCCAAAATTTGTCTTATTCTGAAGCCTGGGAACGTATTCTCGTTCAATTTGCCAAATCCCAATTCAAATCGGTTCCTTGGTAGAAGGCCGAATCTGGTGGCTATGTGGATGCCGTGGTGCCCGTAGGTCTTGGCCCGAGGCCCCCGTAGACGCGTCACCTGGGGGCCTCTCATCAGCGACTTCTGGCTGATTGGCCTTGCCAGCGTTCATAGCCTATTGAACAATCATCATCAAAGCATTCAAGTAGTGACGGTTTCCATTCGCTACACACGATTTTAAATCTACCCACCCTCATAACACTCTGCTTGATTCTACATCCGTCCCATCGTGACATGAAACAGCCAGTTCAGATATGACGATACAACTCCTCCATGTCCACGTTCACACCTTCCCGGAGAACTTTCTCCCGAATTGCCGAGAGGCTTCAGTGGCTCAGCCCGACTGCTGTTTCGACGTAGGTTCAGTGAGTGTAAGCCACTTCTCAGGCAATTTGCCAGTGCCGCCGTGAACATCGGCAGCGTTTCTCGACGGCAAATTCATCTCTCATTCGCAGCCCGCAAATGTTCAGAGCGGGCCAGCTATTAGCGAGTCTCAATCGTGCTTGGGCCACGTTGATCCGCGCTGTTTGCACATCTTCACGCCAACAACCGTTCCACTTCCCTGTACTGCGGTTCCAGCTCCCCGTCCTCTTCAAACAGCGCCTGCCGGTCGCCACTTTTCACCAGCGACGTCCAGATCTGCTGATTCGGCGCTTTCGCTCCCGGCTCGAAACTTTGGTAGCTTGCCCGAGGCCCTCAGCACGGCTAAGGTTTCACTCTTCATCTGCCCGATGGTGGGTGATTTCGTCTCGTTGTCAATATTCTGCGTGCGGGTTCCCACGGCCGTGAGCTTCGGCGCGACCTGCTGCGGGGCGTCTTTACGGCGGGTTGGTTGTTTGGATGTTTGGATGGCTTGCGTCTTGATTGCTTGGGTGCGACTGGCGGTGGAGGCGAGGGCGATTCTTGTGGCTTTTAGGTGGGGCTGAAGGTTGTGGACTTTGTTCAGGGCTTCTCTGGCGGACGGATATTTGGCCTCCTCGCCCTCGGAGTCGGTCTTGTAGTATGCCATGGTCTCTTGGTCTTTTTTGTGCTCTTGCTCCTCGTTTATCCCGAGATTGAGTGCCAGATCGAATTGGTCCTGTCAATATGGCTGATCAGCCTTGGCTACAAGGGACCTCATTCAAGTGTATTTTGGCTTAATCACATATTCATAAGAGAACGAGTATCCGACGTTCCTGATTACACGGTTGTTTAATAAAACAAGTCGCCTTTCTGTGCCTTCTCGACAGAGTCCTGCTCTCGAATCGCCAACCGTCTCCTTCCCTCCATGCCTACGTATCCCCCATACATTACCTTTCGTCGGCTCAATTTCCTCATCGACTGGGATTCCTTGGAGTTAGACCCCATGTCGTTGAAAAGGGGCGCCTCAAACGCATTTGCGATCTCCAGAGGACCAAACGTCATGGGCCGTCCAAGCTCCCACCAACCCCAGAACAGCGGAATAACAGACAACGTTCCTAGCAGAGAAATCACAGCGGCAGTCCACGTGTACGTAAAATTCGTCCGATATACGGTCGTCGGCGTTGTGCTATTGTATGAGACAGTCTGCTCATTATCTGGATTCATGTTGAAGTAAGCACCTGCGTCTAAAGCAGTGCGGAAGACAAGGTCACGCATTTGGCTGATCATGTCGTCCATTGGATCAGTCCAAGCGGCCGTGCAGTTGGTTGGTCTGCTATCTCGTCGACTGTTGTGGGCTTCGTATTGGATGGCCATTAGCCCATCAAGTCGAGTGTGCCAGTAGGCCCACGGGTCGGGCCTTACCCAAGGCCCGGGTCCTTGTACCATGGTTGCAGAAGAATTGAAGAACGAGCTTGCAGCATTGACGAAGGCGTCTGCTACTGTCTGTATGTCTCTGTTGCGTTGATCGTCGGGTGTTTTTGTCCCGTTATCTGAGAGGATGCCCATTCTTACGGTATCCGCATTAACATTGTGATGGAGTATGGAGGTAGTAAGTGTGACAAAAGGGCGCAATGTTGATTGAGGAGGACTCACTCAATCTTTTTGACAAAGGTGTCGTCTGTCCAATTGCTTGATGCCAACGAGACCGTGCCATGGGAAATCTTCACGTTGTAGGAATTGAGCCCCAGGTCCAATCTACAATTCCGATTCGAGATCATCCCATGGCAATCGTAGGTCTGCTTGGTCACAGTCTCTAGAAGGACTGGAGACGCTATAGGACTGGCCTCCCGAGGAGCTTCGCCAGAGCTCGCATTTACACGGAAGACCGTGAAGTTGTTGTCGTTACGCTGATTGATTGACGGGTATCTCGTTTGAAAGTCTTGCTGATCGTAGTCCAGGACGAACGGAAACTCATTGTCTATACAAGTCACGTTGAAGCCAAGCCCCTGTCAGTCACTAGATCAGTTCCGATGCCGCGCAGCGTGCAATCACACACTGAAAACCGTACCTTGACCGTGGTCATACATGTATCACCGCATTCCTTGTGTTCCAACGGTATCGGCGTTTGGTGTAAGGAGTTCTGTACCTGTTGCGCAAACAATGGTGTATAGATACCGGTGTAATACCCAACCGCATCGTTGTCATCCTCATATGCATACCACGCAGGAACCATTGGTGCAATCTGTATGTCCATTGTCCCCTGCCCGATGTGCTGGACAAGCTCCACACTGGAGGCGCGCTGAAACAATGGTCCTCTGATGATCGAGGCAACGGTTGCCAGGCATGCTAGGTAGTGACTTAGCTGACCATTCAAAGTCGTGTGAGGGAAATCTGGGCATTACCTGTCCCTACAAGCGTTGCTTTCCATCTATAGATTCCCCGCAGTGCCCCCATGAAAGAGGCTCCTGAATCCCAACATTGATGCAAGACATCTAGCTGCCAATTTTCAGATTTCAATGATTTCAAGGGAACCTCGGCGTTTACGCACTGTCGTGCCGCGAACAGCTCTACGCCAAAAGTATGTTACAACTCCCACCGACAGAGCATACGTTAGCAAGATGTTGGCCAGCGCAGAAGTCGCAGCAAGCCACACGGTTGGCTGTACGTTCCGAGACCAGCTTGAAGTAGGTTTGCCGTTGCTAATCGTCAAGACGATGATCGCAGCTACCACACCTGCATTGCCCGAGTCAGATGGACCATTCTCGCGGACAAAGCCTTAAAATTGCATACACAGTATCGAACCGACAAGCGCGAGCATACCAAGAGTGGGTAGCCGCTTCACGAAAGATGGGTGCCAAAGACTGCCGTTGCCTGAGAAGCCAGCGTTGCCAGCCTTGCGAGGCCCATTGCTCTCCTCAAACGGTAAAAGATTAATAGTTGGGTTGAACCCAGCTTTATGTTCTTGCTGGTTAGCCATCCCGGCCAAAGATAATCGTCAAATTCCATCGTAACATCTTATATGAGTCTTTGAGAAGTTTTGAAGGGTCTTCAGCCTTGCTGCGACGTACGGCGGAACACCTAATATGGCTGAGCTGACGATTGATGGAGACCCTCTTTACTGAATGCATAACAATGACTAGTGATATCGATTGGAAGGCGTGGAAAATGCTTGGTATCGATGGTGGCCGCAGATGTCTGCTAACCCCATTCGTAGATGTGTAGCGAATATATACGACCCTGAAATAGAGCCTGCGTACTCTTGACTGATTGCAAATGCATGATGCATGAGACACGTGGCGCAGTTGCGATGAGCTCACTGGCCGATTTGCTCTTGGGAAATATTGCAGGAAGCGGCAAATAGAGGCAATAGATAGGCTGATAGGAGGTGCTACGTCTAGGCAACACGCTTGGCGTTATACTCGGGTGTGGGATCGCTAGATAATTAAGGCTCCCTTGTTGCGCCCCGTGCTCTCTTCGTGCTCCTCCCTACTCCCTCGGTACTCCTTTCAAAGCGGCCCTGCTTCCTCTCCTACACGATCAATTCGCGTAGCCTGTATGCGTTGGGAATCAGCCTCAGCCCTACTATGCTGAAAGTCGTTTCACCTATTCCAAAGGTATGCTGAGTGGATGCGGCTTACATAGCACCATCTGGTTAGCCTCGATTTCACCACCATCGGCCTCTCCTAAAACCCAGTGCCAATTTGTCATTTTCAGTCGTTGCGACAATTTATGTGCACCAGCTCCTGCATTGAGTAGCCTGACACTCAAACATCCTTGGCCATGGATCCACTCACCGCCGTAGCCACAATTACAGGTCTCGTAGGCCTCGCAGTACAAGCAGGCGTTGGGTTGAGTAGATTGATCGCATCTGTTAAAGATGCTCCGGAAGACCTACAACAACTTCGCCGAGAAACCACCGCTTTACATGCTGCGCTGCAGCATTTACAACAGACGTTTGATGCCTCAAGCAATTCATATATACAGCCTCAGCTCACGACACTAGAACAGGTAACACTGAATACGCAGCGCACCCTCATGAATTTGACAAGTGATGTCTCCAAACTTATCAAAGCGAGATCTTTTTGGAAGAAGCTGCAATTGCGTCCCGTGATTGACTCAAACCTGGTCAGGAGATACCGCGATGCATTGAGCATGGAAATCAACATGTTGAATCTCATGATTTCCTCGTTGGGCGAGTACGATATCCTTTGCGGATGCGAGCAGTGCTTTAACTGACCGGTTTCGTCAACTAGACGGCGACAAGCCAATACTGAGACATTACTTCGAAAAGTCATCGAGCTCTTGGAGCAAATGAATGGTCAAGGCCTGCCTACCTATACTGAGGCAGAGAGGTACGTCCATCACGCAAACAACCAGCCTTAAGTATGACATCAAAGTTCGGCAGCTTAAGGTACCTTAATAGTGCCAGGATATCTGGGAAGACAGAAGTCACGACAGGCGATAGAGTCGAGCATGCTGGAGAGCGTGAGAGCCAGGCGGCTCAAGTACGTGCGAGCGAAGCTAAGGAGCAGCAACTACGTGCCGAGGAGGTCCAGGCAAAAGTAAAAGAAACGCAGGCTCGCGAAGAGGAAGCTCGAACACAGAAGGCCAAAGAAACATCTGAGCGTAGACTCAAAGAGGCAGCAGACAGGCAGATTGCTGTGGAGCTGAAGATTCCCCCCGCGCATCTCTCTTTTTCTGACAAGTAAGCGTCGCAAAAGCCACACCGCACGGCTAGAAGACTCTTTGATGATCTCCCTTTCTCCAGAGACGCGAAGTGCGAAGAATTGTATATCGACTCCACTTATTTCGGTGCCCGTTGGGTCTAGATCGTCTGCCATAAAGGGAAAGTGGCCGTGGAAGTCTGGCTGGCAAATCAGTCAAGGCTATACTATAAAAGTGCGATATCCCCGTCCACAGAAGGAGCACTAAGTATAATAAAAAATGGAAGCTACATCATGGTCAGACTAACATTTTGGCCGTGGTTAGTCACACGGCATACCTCACTCACCTTCAATTCCAAACACAAACGTACGAATCTAGGCAAACATGCCTATTATCGATACATGGCTAGGTTCAAAAAGCTGGTCGCCATTGATGGTAAGATCATAGACATTCAAGCCGTCTCTATATGGATCAATTGTACGTGGAAACTCCTCGCTGACAACTCGAAGACCCTAAATAGACTGTACATTTTTATGGAATTGATGAAGACTAATGTCACTTTGTCTTAGATTACAATGCGCTTAAGGTCCTTGAAGCAGATTTCTAGGTTGCAAAACAATTTCCAAGCAATTGGCTTGACTGACGAGTAAAGAATCTCTGAGTATTGCGTTTCCTTGCCCGGCAGCGTGCTCTAAATATGGATCTTCTACTGGAGAAGAGTAATCTTTCGCTCGGTACATTCGCGCAACAGAGGATTCTTTGTTGCCTTTCCTTTAGATTCCTAGTCTCAGACGGTGCTGGAGTGGAAGACAGTCGAAACAATGTTGAAGCACAAGCAGAAGTGGAAGAACGATAGAAGGCTTGGTGGTTCCGACATAAGTGTAAGAATCCTGGTCATCTAACAAGATCACGCTTAGACTAAAGTCGACGAGTTTGACAGTACCAAGCGCTGTCCATGAAAGGTTCGAAAGCAAGACTACAGTACAACATCGTTTCTCCGAACCTCGAACGTGATTTGGATATGAAGATCGAACGCCCCATTCGCTGGCTTAACATCTCTAAGCAAAATACATTCTCTATGCTCATACTTTTCCGTATTCGTATACAGGACTAGCTTCCCTTCATGGCAGTACACCAAAGCAACCCTCAGCTGCCATGTATTCATCCACTTGTAGGCGTCTGTTTGGTCAGCATTTTCACTTAGTCTCCTTAATAGGATAGGAGAGCGTCTGAAAACTTTCTGTTCTTCTTCAACGATCAAAATACTCATTCTCGTTTCAGGTCAAGTAGATGGACCAAGCTGGCTTTTAAATAGTATTCCATGTACAGCTTTACATCCGACGGGGCCCCACACCACATCGAAGAATTTCGCAAGCCCAAGAAAAGCTTCCAAATTCTTCGCCGCACGGCTACCTCTCAATGAAAAGTTCTCCATTATATACCTAATGGAAGAAAGCGGAAGCCCAGCAGTAGAGAGAGCAACACTCGCCTTGATATAAGCTAGCTGGAATCGCTAAGCTACAAAACTACCTAGGGCCTATGAAACCACACCTCGGACCTGTTTCAAACCACCCATCGCATAATCGCATAACGATGCTGCTTCTTCCTCTCCGTCGCCCCCTCGGGGCACTCCGTCGCTTCCTCGAATTCTTCAAGCACGGTGCAGCAAGCAAACGAGCAAAGCAACCACCGGGTGCTTTCCAATCTTTTCATGCGTTACGATGGAGGTCTAGACCGATGGGCGGCTTATAGCCTTACAGATCGGGACATCGTGGGCCCTGGACCTCGCCCCTTATATGATAGTTAGAGAGCTTGGCAGCCATTGCTCATTTGGAACAGTAGTCCACTCCTATTAATGTGATTCCCACCATCAATGCATCCAACTATTAATTAAATTATCTATCATGATTGGTGCTCTGCACTGTACATCACCAATCTCGTTTGCAGGAAGCAAGGTAGCAGAGGGATACGTGGAGGCGTGATATAGGGGCGCAGTAGGTGGGGGCCTGAACTGCCTAGTGCCTGGTACTTGTTGAAACCACATCCAACTTCTTTATAGCATAATCAATCAACCATACAATCATCAAATATGACGTTCAATTGCCCGTATTTCAACAGTACTCGGCTGTAGCTGCAAAAGGAAAGCGGTGATAGAGACGAACATTATGACCAGTGGAAATTTCGAGTCGGCTCAGTGTCTGAGTGGACATGGTGTCTATCAATGGGTCGATTTACTTACTCGCGTATCAGAGGCTTCTCTGAACCTTTTCTTGATCGTACCCAGTAGTACTCTTGAGCCATAAGAGGGAGAGAAGTGGATCTAGGTTTCAAATACAAAGTAAATGAGCTTCCGTAAAGTCCGAGAGGAAATTCAAGATCTGTGCTACGGCGACTTGGCTGCAAGACCCTAATCCCTTGCCACTAACCATTCGATGTTTACGGAATAGCCTAACCGGCATCCGAACGCAGCATCAAGCTGTCGAAGTTGGTGGGTTCTGCTGACAGAATAATTGACGGTGCCAATTGATATCTTATGTGTACGTGCGCATATATCTTTCCGCAGACACGTCTGAAGGTACCATCCGCCGAGGTGTTTTAGCGATACCAGCGACCTTTACTCCACACAGACGGTCAACAAGTGTGTTCATGTCCTTGACGGTTGCTCTCCCCTTTGAAGATGTGTAACGGCAGAAAGATTTGCCGAATATGTCAGTTCCTATGATCTTTAAGCTAAACCGGATCGCTGGATCTTCTGGAATGGCATCGAGCGCATAGCGGAATCCCTGGGCGTGGATGTAAGAATTATCCTCTAATACTAGCTCTTGCTTCCGGATTCTGAAGTTGACGTAGCCAAACGTGACAGTTTGAAGGCTATTCTCGTAGACCCTAACCACTTTTTCAACACCGCCGAGAAGTTCGCTCAATGTCTTTTCCATTTTTACAGCACTTGAGCCAAACTGAGACCTGTGATGTGCAGCCAACCAATACGCTCGTAGCACCGGATTGGACGAGTCTTTCAGCTCATGAAAGACTCCAGCCAATGAACGATAATAATCAGCTATCATAGGATCGCAAGTCAAGAACGGGTTCTCTGAAACTTTCTTTTCGCTCGTATTGATCCTGTTTACAGCCTGTGAAACTCTGCCACAGCGGATTGGCAACATTAAGATGGCATCCGAGCCGTGCCGTTCCCTCTGGGACATATGTGCGCAAATCCCTACTCGGAAGAGTTTGAAACATAAGGCAGCACCATGATTCCAATTGGTTAAGCTGAAGTTGTGGAAGATTTCCTGTTATTCCTAAAATAACAAAAGCCCAATTCATCCCGGGCTTGGAATCCCAGAGGTGGTAGCGGAGACTAGGGTGCCTAGCTCGATTCCAAGGATCATTGTGTCTTCGAATCCTTTCCTGAATGTTTCCGCTCTGCCCAACATACAGATAGCTCGAGCCAGCGGGCCCCTCGGCAGGATCCCAAAGTATGTGCATGTAGATACCGGGAGTCGGACAATCATTGTCGCCTCCAATGGAGAGTAAGCTAGACAAGTCAGCGGTGAACAGCCATATGCATGATCGGCTGTGGCCAGATGTGGAGGTGATGTACTCAGAAAGTAAGATCTCCTCTTTCCTACACACTTCCCAAAGCTTGCTACGGAGATAGCAAGGTAGCAAAGTCTCCCAATTATCACGCGTGGTGAGAAAGCCCCCACACCGGATAGCGTGCAAATCCATGACCTTGTCTAACATGTGTTTGAGAATGCCGCGATGGTCAATCTTTCCAAGAGATTTTAAATGCTGGGCATGAGATTGTGTAGAGTGCTTTTCTGGTTCAAAGTCCTTCGACTGTGGACGAATGAGACCTTGAGGCATTCTGTTTGTGAAGGCTTTCGCCTTTGACCGAAAATAGCTTGGAAGTAATGTCTGCTTAGATAATGACTGCAGTGCGTATCTCTGATTCCAGATAGAATAGAATAGTGTGGTCAAGACGTGTGTCTCCTGTTTCTTAGTGGCCTGCCAGTTATTAGTTTTCATCCATTCCTCTATCATCACCAAGCGTTGCTCTTTTTGATGAGCGCTTTCTAGCTCTGATCGTCTGGGGAATGCATCGGCAGCATAGGTGTAGTGGAATTCAAAGTCTTCAACGATTTCCTCAGTAAGAGCTTGCATCAATTCTGGCTGATTTTTTGACATATACACAAGCGCAGGACATGTCCCAAGATCCGCCATGGTGAGGATAAGGTTTCAAGTCCAGCTTTGAGAAAATAATGTCATAAATCATGTGGCAAAGGGCTCTTCGCGTTGAGGGCAGGGTGTTCAAGAATGTGGGTGTGAGTGGGTTTTTATCAGAGAGATGTATGGACGTTCTACGGAGGTTGACTTGAATGTCATCTTTGTAGATTGAATACACTAGACTCCATTAGCCCTAGACCAGGGGCAGATTCTTCATTTTTCCCACCTGCACGCTATTGCTCGATACATCACGTTGTGAGAGTCAATTCAAACCGAAGGCTCTCTACTTCACTTTGCACCTAACACGATTGTATTAGTTGCGTGATACCCACGTGTTATAAAACCGAACATATATAAGTCTTTGCCTCCAGATTATCGTCAAAGGCCGTGTGGCCCAATGGCAAGGCGTCCGACTACGAATCGGAAGATTTCTGGGTTCGATCCCCAGCTCGGTCATATCTTTCCCTATTATTTTGTCTTTTTAAACTTTATTTAGATTATGTAGATAGAATTAAAAACTTATACTATTTATTAATCTTACTACTAAAATAAGTTTTTAAATTCTATTATAAGTCTATATATAAATTATATATACCTCGAACTTAGGATTAGTAATTACTATCTTAAATTAGAAAAGAGAGTAAGGCTCCTATAAAGGAAGTACTAAAAGATACTAAGGGAGTAGGAGGAAGTATTAAGAGAGTAGAATATTAAATTAAGCCTTAGTATAGGAGTAAAGTAGTAGTACCTTAGTTAACTACTAATTATATATTAGTCTAGGTTCGGGAAAACTCTATATATATATTATATACTTATACTTACTATTGTAATTAGTTAACGAATATAGGATAGCGTACGTATAGAGATAAGGGTTCTATAGCTACGTTATCTTATTAGGAAAGCGGGGTCCTTAGTACCTTAACTACGAGTCGCCTTAGATAAGGGGGCGACCCTAGAGGATTCTCTGACTCTCCTTAAGAATTAGTCTTACTAGAGAATAGAGTCTATTTATAAGGGGGATTACTAGTAGATAGCTAGCCTAATAATAAAAGACGTAATATTACGGCGTTAGCGTTACGTAGGCGCAATAATATATATTACTTAGTAGTAGAACTAATCTCTAAGGAACTTTAGAAACTAGGGAGAGTCGCTAGTAGATATACGAGCGCTAAGGCCCTAGGCCTACCTCTTACGTTATAGGCGCTAACCTCTATAAGGAAGATCGTACGCTAGCGCTAAGATAGCGTATACGCACAACGTAGGTTATAACTACCTCCCTTTCTAAGCTATTATCCTAAGAGCTACTAACGTCCTAATACTTATTAAAAACCCTTTAAACCTAATAGGTGATATAAGAGAAAAGAGTTATTAGTTACGATAGCGCTCTAATAGCGCTAAAGGCTAACGGGAAGCGCGCGTATTAAAATAGGGGTTCTACTAATTAAACTAATTATAGTAATAGCTATAATTATATTATAATACTATACCCTAGAGTAGTATATATATTATATATTAGCGGTAGCGCTCCTATAGCGTTATACTAGTAACGAAGCCCCTATATAAATACTTTATATAGTACTATCTAACTCTAATTACTTGTTACGGATTCTCCATGATCTGATTAGATAAGGATGCTTGGCATGCTTGGCACAGGCCTACATCTCAACATTCTGGTCCATAGCAACAATTCATCTGTTTTATCACCACCAAGTCCACCACATAGGTTAGTCCTTAACATTACTATAGCGGAGTAATAATACGGAGGCCCTAATACGTAGTAGAGTAATCTAATTACGAGTAGGATAAATACGTTAAGTAATACCGCGTAATAGGCGCGAGGCTATTAGTCTAAGCCGTGTTAATTATTATATTATATTACTATTATAGAAGAATAGCGCTAAATTACGTAGCGCGTAGCGGGCGCTAGAATATTAATAACTTCTATATTCTAGAATCCTTCTCCTTCTCTCTTCTTTAGTAAGAATTACGCTCCTCTTATAAATATAAATAACGGCCTTATATACTCGTACCGCTAATATATAAGTAGAAGACTCCTTATTATTATCTTCTTTAATACTTACGTAAGCTCTCTACTAGCGCTATAGTATTATTTAGTATTATAATACTAATACTATAGTATAATTTATATATTAATAATTTAAGTCTAACTTAATATAGTATAACCTTAATCTTATTATTACTACTATTACTACTACTACTAGTAAGTTTAGTATCCCGATTTAGGTATTACCGCTATCTATAAGATAGCGTATACTAATATATTAATAGTATCCGACCCTACTAACCTCCTCTACCGTACTTAATTTATATATATAGAGGATATCTACCCTCGCGAGCCTAACCCGCTATACGACTCCTATCGTACCTACCGCTATAGTATCGACCGTTATATAGAGCTAAGTTAATACTATCGCTACGCTATCGTACTACGCTAACTTCTTATAGATTCCTCCCCCGTTCCGGGATAAGGCGCGGGTCCTAATCCGTTGTACCGCCCGTCGGGGGCGTATTACGAGCGGGGATAGGCGTAAGAGGAAGGCGCTAGGTAAGCGTATTACCTAATAACTTAAGGCTAACGATAAAACGACGGCGATAAGTCGGGCTATCCCCTATATTATCGCTACCCTATAGGCCTCTCTTAACGCCGCTAATACGCGTATTATAACGCTAGAGACTTAGAATAAGATTTTATAAGGGTAAGTAGAAATTTTAGGGAATAATAATACTAGCCTCCGGTAGTATATCGTAGAATTAGCTAGTTCCGATTCTAATAATAGCTTCGCGGGTTTCGGTAACGATACCTTATAAAGTATTATAGCTATACTCCGGCGTAGTATATTAGGTAGATTTAGTTTTATATCTTATTTTAGGCTAAGGGTACCTAGGTATACCTATATATTAATACTCTATCTAGGTATCCCTATAGGATTAGGCTAAGATTAAAGTAGCTTAACTAACTACGATATATTACCGCTATAGCTCTAGAATAATTAGATAGTAATATAATTAAATAAATACTCTATTCTACTTATATAATATATATAACTAGAAGGTCGCCATCTCGTACCGAGATTTTTAAATCTTATAAATTATCTCATAAATTAACCTATTAATCAACATCTTATTAACCACCTCGTCAATCAACCAATCCACCAATCAACACCTCATGAACCACCCCATCAACCACCCCATCAACCACCTTATGAACCACCTCGTCAACCACCTTATAAACCACCTCATGAACCACCTCGTTAACCACCTCGTTAATTAACCAACCTCATGAACCACCTCGTCAATCACCTCATGAACCAACCAATCAACCACCTCGTTAATCAACTAATCCACTAATCAACACCTTATAAACCACCTCATCAACCACCTCATGAACCACCTCGTCAACCACCTCATAAAGCACCTCATGAACCAACCAATTAACCACCTCGTCAATCAACCAATCCACCAATCAACACCTTATGAATCACCCCATCAACCACCTCATAAACCACCTCATCAATCCACCAATCAACCACCTCATCAACCACCTTATCAACCAACCAATCAACCACCTCATCAACCACCTCATGAACCACCCCATTAACCACCTCATGAACCACCTTATGAACCACCTCATGAATCAACCAATCAACCACCTCATCAACCACCTCATCAACCACCTCATCCACCAATCCATCAATCCATCCTAATTGCGCAAATCAGTACGTTGTGCGTAAGGTGTAGGTGTAGAGTTAATGAACTACCTCATCAACCATTAATCTATCAATTCATCAACTTAATCAATTGCGCAAATAATTAATTGCGTAAATAGGTACGTAGTGCGTAAGGTATAGGTACAGAGTAGGTGTAGGTAAATAGAGAAGCTACAGGGAGGTGCAGAGATTTTTGATGTTCCTGGGGTCACGTGAGGTAACCTCTTGGCGAAAAATCATAGCCAATGGATAAGGCCTTCAGGGTCCGATACATATTCCAATACAATTGTAGAAATACAATTGTAGATAGACTATAAGACTTTATAGCGACGCTTTATATTCGTCGTAATCGCTTACGAGGTCGTAGTTAGAGTTATAGTTTAGAATCTTCTTAGCCGACGCGCTTACTACGCGCCTACGCGCTAAAAGTCTATATTAACTCTTAGGCCTTACTAAACTCTTTATAAGGTACCTATTAATTATATTCTTTACTCTAACTAGTCTATTTAACCTTATACTAGATACCTTCCCTATTCTTTACCTTATCGATAACTTCTTCGACCTCCTATTACTTATTATTATCGATAAGATCGGGGGCCTATATAAAGTTATCCGCTACCTCGCCGTAGTCGCGGTAGTAGTAAGGTTTAAGTAATAAGATATAGAAGGTACTATAGATTCTATACTTTAAGGGTAATAGTAAATAATACGCCTATTAACCGACTTTATCCGTAATTCTAAATAGACCTACGTACTTATATAAGAGCTTCTTACTTAAGCGTTTTATAACCTACGTTATACGTATACGCTATCTTAGCGCTAGCGAACGAGCTTCCTTATAGGGGTTAGCGCTATAACGTACGGGGTAGGCCTAGCCGCCTAGGGCTTTAGCGCCCGTATATCTACTAGCGACTCCCCCCTAGTTTCTAAAGTTCCTTAGAGATTAGTTCTACTACTAAGTAATATATATTATTACGCCTACTTAACGCTAACGCCGTAATATTACGTCTTTTATTATTAGGCTAGCTATCTACTAGTAGTCCCCCTATAAGTAGCCTATTCGGGAAGGATATACTAGAGATCGAGTATACCGTTTATTAGGTATCGTAGACTACTATATTAAAGGTATATCTCTAGATAATCTAATACCGTTTTTATAGCTATTATAGTCTTATCGTTAAAGCTATAACGATCCTTAACTACGGCTAGCGTCTTAGGATCTAATATCGCCGACGCCCCTAGAAAGGGGATACTATCTAGTAACCGGGAACGAAGTATACTAAGGTTATAATACTCTAGCCTAAAGTTACGCTACTTAGATACTAAATAAAGCTTATTAAGGGCTAAAAGGTATAAATTTTACGAGAAGCTCGGATACCTTATAACGTTATTATTAAACGTCTTTAACGTCGTAATTTTACATCGGCAAATCTCAAAAGTTTATGTTAGCACGCTTTTTTGGATATTATCGGAAAAATTAGGTTTTAGCACGATTTAGCACGTTTCGCACGTTCCGCCCATGTCTAACGCTTTCAGCTATATTAGTAACCCGGGTTGCTAACACCCGAAACACCGGGAATAGCAACCCTAAAATTTTGGCCGCATAAACCCCCGAAGGCCCCCGAAGGCCTTACGACCGTGGCCCGAAGGCCTTACGACCGTGGCCCGAAGGCCTTTATGCGACCGTGGCCCCGAAGGTCTTACAACCGTGGCCCACTACTATCATCGCTATGCGCATGACCCTAGGCATTCCCCGAGCACCACCCCGGGCACCACCCCCGCGAGAGAATCGGCTGAATCGACCGAATTTGGGGTCTGATTTTAGGTGGTATTGGTGGTTTATCCCCTATAGCCTTCCCGAGTGTTTTAGTCGATTATGAACATCAAAAAAATCAAAAAAATTGAACTTTTTAAAATCACGTGATTTACTAAAAAATCGTGATTTTGCTAAACCTGCTAAACCTGCGAAACCTGCTAAAATCGTGATATTAGCACGCGCATTTGCTAATTACGATAAAATCACGATTTTACCCGTATTTCCGGAGTTAGTAAATCCGGATTTAATATAAACTTTTGAGATTTGCCGATGTAGGACTTATAAAGACTAGGGCTATAAGTATATTCCCTCCTTAAACTTTAGATATATAGAGAGCCCTTACTATAAGTAAATATATTCTAACGAATACGTAATAGGTTAAATAGATTATTCGTATCGCTATTTAAGACGAACGGCCTATAGCCCTCGACCTTACTTAGTTTCCTATACTACTCTTCCTCTAACGCCTTTAATAGTATAATAATTAATATAGTCTTAATCGGGCTAAATATAAGCGGCGCTACCTAGAAGATAATACTCTTCTTAAAACCGGCCTTAGTAATTAAGATTAAGTCTATCTAATCCTCTAAGAGGACGCGGATCGCGCTTATTTACTTATCCTTTAGAACGAAACCGAATTAGCTTTAGATTATTTCTAGAACGAATTCCGATATAATATACTTAACTAGCTCTCCTATCCCGCCTTCCTATAGTTTAAACCTATTAGCCTAGAACGCTTTATATCTCTCCGTAAAAACGATATATTTAAAGAATCGCTATATATATATACCGTAATTACCGGGGAAATATAACTCGGTATATTATAATAGCCGTCTAAAGCGCCGACTAAAAGAATCTTAAATAAGGATATCTCCTAACGCGTGCTATCGACCCTAAAATTTTAAGGTAAAACCGTATCGGCGCCCTTAGGGCGGTTAACTACGAGGTTCCTATCTTATAACGTAATTATAGATTAGACCGATAGATTAAGAATATATAAAAGTCCTAGCCGTAATATTAAAAGTATCGTAAATATATATAAAGCGTTAATAGTCGCGTCTTAAAGAGTAATATTAATATTTTTAAGCGTTAAGTTAAAAATTTATATAGGCGCGCACTAAAATAACGATTATCTAGTAAAAATATAGGGTTTTACGCTTAGACGTGCTATAAGCTAAATACGGAGTTATCCTCGGAAAAGCTAACCGAAATAGGTTTAGCGGCGGGCGCTAAATATTAGCGGGCTTAGTATACACGTTTGAGGTACTGAGGTAAGCACCTTCTTACCTCAGTACCTTAGACGTGCTATGGCTAGCCCTATCGGGCTAGCTGCTAAGAGGTGGCTAACTTAACACCTCACCTATAGCACGTCTAAGCGCAGAACTCTAGATTATAGTTAGATAATTACTAACTTTTTTTACGACGAGATTTCGAAGTCGAGAAACCACTACTTAACGATCGAAATTCTTCGATTTTTCGATACTCGGGGCTAGGGAATCGATAATCCTACTTAATTAAGACTTTTCCGCCCGAAATTTCGTGCGCGTAGTAGGTTTATAACGCGCAAAGCAAATTTACGACCGAAACGTTATTTTCGTTAACGGGTTTCGCGATTTCTATAGCAAAATAAATAGAAACCCCTATGCGAACTTTTTTATGACTACGAATTCTCTAAAATTACTAATAGAAACCCCCGGTAAAATCGAGAGATCTCGCGCCGAGAATAATCTTTAGGAGCAAGGCTATCGTAGAAAAAAAAGTCGAAAAAATACGTCGGTAGTTAAGGTATTTCTAGTAAAAATACCCGGTTTTGCACTTAGACGTGCTGCGCACCAGGTTTTATATAAGCAGAAAGCCACTTATAGCTTGGCACGTCTGAGGTACTGAGGCAAGCACCTTCTGAAAACCATACGGGGATTACATAAGCAGCTGGCTAGCTTGCTATTGGTCAAATATGAATACTTTCTGCCTTAGGATTTAGTCACGTCGCCGGCCATCGGCGATATCTCTGATGTGTCAGGTGAGACAATTGAACTTCTGCCAAATTTATCACACCTTCAAATATTCCACCTCAACTCAGAAATGGCATCCGAAGATCCCAACCCCGATTCGGACTCAGATCCGTATCAAGTCCCAACTTTGGCATTGAAACAAGCTCTATGCTTTTCCTACTGGGACGTATCCTCCAATCTCAGTCGATGCAGCGCTTGTAAACGGGTCTCATACTGCTCAGCAAAGTGCCAAAAGCAAGACTGGAACAGGAATCACAAGAAAATCTGCAAGAAACTTGTTGCTTTGAATAAGCAGAAGGGATATGTACCCTCAGCTGGCAGGCATTGGAATGACTACTATGACGAGCAGGTATATTATTTGGCAAGACGAGCGAGCAGATTCTGAGACACTTTCTTTACAGGTGCTAGATTTCTTACGATCTGGTACTCTGGATCCTAGGGAACTTGGAAGATTGGTTGGGTATGTCCATTCTCCCGTCACCGATGAAAACCGATCGCTAACAAGCCTGGGCACTATTACCATATTATATTCATATCGGAGAAATTCTTAAGCTGACACTTACAGTTAGATACGAACCATATTGCTATCACTGCTACAGAAGAGAGTCTCAACTTGAAGATGGGGCGAAGTTGAACGCCTGCTAATACTGCCTTCTCACCTCATTCTGCCCCTCCTGCCAGCAAATACATCCATCAGCGGAGTGCGCCACCTTGCAAGATATTGCGGCCGACGACAAGATTATGGTAGATCTCCGCCGGCGAACGGGAAAGAGCTCGACTATTTCTTTCACCAAATTTCCCAGAAAATAACATTTTTCACTCTCTTCCGCAAAGGACTGGTATGACTACTACACGAGGCTCTTAGACATGGGTGGCTTCAGGTCCAAAATGAACCGAGATCTAAAGTACCTAGTAAACGACCCTAAAGAACGAGAATTCGTCGAATATGTAAGATACGGTACTAATACGATAACAATTTAACTCACCTTAATCGCTGCCTTGGAGGCGATAATACCCAATGTCAGCATTCGGGGTTCGATCAACCTTCACATTATAGGCGCAGCTGGAGCTGAATTTGCCTCTGTTCCTGTATTCGAGGAGCTATTACACCTTCTACCATCGCTGACAGCCCTTCAGTTATCATTCGTGGGTCTGAATGTGCTCGAGGACCTTAAAGACGACACAGAAACCCAGAATCCACACACACTTCAGTGCTACACCACGTGTACCAAGATGGGACGGACAATTTCCATCACCACCTAGAGAGGTCCATATCACGCATACGTCGATACCGAATTCTACAAGACGCCAGATCTAGCAGCAGCCTTCCACTCAGGGTTTTCGGTAGATGAACAAGCGGACTGGTATCCAACCATTAAGTATCTTACATATGCTCCACATCCAACACTCCTTACTGCGGCCAGATACTTTGAGATTCAGGGAGATATGGGAGTTTGGAAGAATCTGGGGGCTGAATTTGTGAAGAACGCTGAAGTAAATAAGTGGAAGGGGATGTCTCCTTCGCTTATAGCCTATGGGGACAAGCCGAACGAGGTTGTCTATCGAAATTATTGGTGGTATATCGTGAAACAAAGGTAATTGGGAAATATGAAGGGTTATTGTGTGGAAGGAACGAGAATGGACTTGTCAAGGGAGGCTGCCACCTAGTGAGTCTTGATGTGAAATTCGGAGCAGGTGTAGAAGAAATCACCCTCCCAATGAACACTTCCCCTATATCTCAACATCAACGTAAGATGGCTAAAAGTGTCTCATATAAAATATACTTAGAATCAAAATCTACATAAACTTTACATACAACATTTAGACTGAAAATGACTTTTTGATATTGATGTTCGGTTCATGGATTCAGCCCTACAGAGGCTGTTCATTTGGCGGGTGTGTTTCTATGACGCCTTACCAACGGATCCCGGCAAACTCATTTTCGCGCCCAATATTAAGGTATATAGAGTGACTGATTCAACTTCACCGGCACCAGCGCCTGATGTCGGATCTCACTGATTGGGAAGCTCAAGAAATGGCTGATCTGGAGAGTTGTGGAATAAGGCTTTGGATGGGTTGATAAACAATTTTGCAAATATTGGGATCACTTTGGAAGATCTATGATCCAAGGTCCCTCCGTAGTTTAATCCGAATAATCAGAGGTATAATAGCATTTCCTCCTCGAGCAAAGCGGCGGCACCTGAGTCAGCCAGCGGTCACGTGTTGGCCTGGGTTCGGGGAAACTATATATAGGTATATCACCTGATGTTCGAACGTGTCGGCGAATCTTTACTCCGGTCGCCTTACAAG
>JAABUP010003180.1_pt1 | contig 29427 bp, 37 predicted proteins | sample 5559201 | NCBI WGS metagenome assembly JAABUP01 (sample SAMN10711887, study PRJNA513373) | rock metagenome | isolation source: Antarctica rocks | place: Antarctica | reverse complement strand
CCCCCCCCCCAAAAACGACATGGAGTTCATGTTGCCTGAGTTAACACCAGGGCAGGGCGCCAAGCACCTTTCTTGAGGGCAGTGTAATTACAAAATGGCCATGTCATGGGCACCATCGGCTCTTAGGGCTCAAAGCCAGCTAATTGCCAGGAGACTGCAGGAGTCAAGCTGCAACCCTTAGAATTCATCTTCAGCAGGCACACAGTTTCTCACCACCCTTCTGCCTGGCCTTGAAGGGGCATCTGACATGACTTTGCTTGCACTGACTGCAGAAACGCAAAGTGCTGCATGATGATAGTGTTTGCCCTGTTGCGCAACTTCAGTGCATTACTTTCAGGCACTGTCAATGGCAAAGAGCGTGGTCAGCATTCCACTAGTGGAAACAAGAGGAGACGAGAAGAAGAAGACACAGAGGATGCAGGCATGTCCTTGCTGTCTGTGCATGCATGTGTGAGCATGCAAGCAGATTGTGCATGCATGTGTGAGCGATGCAAGCAGACCAATCTGCGTTGCTGGCAGAACGGTCAGTGCAAGTCATCAGCATGCACTTGCAACACACAATGGATATGCACATCTCTCATGATGCTGTCTGTGTCAACAAGCCTGCACACCCTTAATAAGCTTAGCTTGCGACTTACAAGCCAATACTCGTAGGCTCCATGCCAGGCCTAAGGCACACTCTGTGACAGGTGTTGGGCCCTCAGTGCACAATGGGAGCCATGAGTGGACGCTTTATAAGATCAGGTCATTCTGTGAGACAATGTCCTTTGTGCAGGCAGCACAACAGGCCTGAGGCAGGCCTTGCTGATAGGTTTTGCAAATCGGCTGGCGCGCCGCATGACCACTCACAATGGATACAAGACCCTGAGTGAGCCCTCCACCCTAGCCCAGCTGCACCCCTCCACAGCCCGCATTGCTGCTGATGAGGACGGTCTCCTACCAGACTGGGTCATCTACCATGAGCTGGTCTCAACTGCTCGAGTCTTCCTCAGCAAGGTGAGCTTCAAATCAAGTGTGCAGTTGTGCGTGTATCACAGTGTGAGCTGACTTTCTCAATTTTCTGCCTTGGACTCTCACGTGTCATGTCACAACTATACAACTAGTGCATGATGACAAGGTTGCCTGGTCTGAGCTGTTCATTTTTTTACGACCAGGGTCACATCCCGACCTGTTGCTGTGCTAGTCAAGTCCAGCACATGCTTATGCAACTTGATCTGAGTTGCCTGTACTGCAAAGCTGTTGCTTGAAACTGTGACGTTTTTGTTTATGCAATTCAGGTGTGTCCTGTTGAGTCAGATTGGGTATCAATGATTCTGCCCAAGCTGCGCAATGCCGATGTCAAGAGACTCAGCGGAGGGAACACAGCAGCTGCTGCAGCCATTGCGACAGCACACCAAGACCTGCCAGCAGCTGATGCTGTTGCAGTAGCGGTGCAGTCAGGCATTGCACGAAAAGATCAGATTACAGTAGATGCTGCCAGAGCAAGGTATCTGAACAGAAAGGCTAATAAAATCAGAAGATAAGTTAGTATACAGCATCCCTGCAGCGTACCTCTTGACCCTTACTACTGATTGCTTTCACCATCACTGTATGGACAACTATGGTATACAAGACTTCAGCAACAACATCAGAATATACATGCTCTACTGTAGAAACCATCCAGCAAAACACTCATTTACAACTTGGGCCCAAACGGCATCAATGTTCTTCTGTGCTCAGAGCAGCACTGCATATTGGACATGATGGCGCTCGCAGATAATCTGTCGAGGACAAGAGCCATTTGTCTATGCACTCCACATGATATTTGTGGCCACACTTCAGAACCCGCAGGGCATCACCGCTCTCGTAGTCATCACAGCACACAGTACAAGAAGTGCTGCATAACACAACATTGCATGTCACTTAATCATAAAACAGCAAATTGCATTGCAAATCAGCATTCAGCAAAGCAGGATGTGCAGGTAGCTCATATAGCTCCTGCATGATATGGGAGACATGTCTGTCGCTCTGGCGTTGAGAGTGGCAAACACCAACTATGGCACACATAAGCCTGTGTCCGAGCAAATCAACATGTCCATGGCAGAAAATTTGAAAGCCTGACCTGCTGCTGTTTCCTGCAGCTAGTATCCGCTCAACTGCCTCTCCTTTGTCCAAGCTTTCTTTGCTGTTCAGCCCATTGGACATCAGGCGTTTCTGCAACAGCAACAGCTCAGCTCTTATTTGTGCTAGCTTGATGAAGATACAATGATCATGTGCTCTAACACACTCACATTGTCTTGCAGTATATCCTCAAGCAACATAAGCAGAGCTTGATCATAGCAGGGCGTATACAGCACTATTGCTGTCAGGTTTTCTGATTTCACACACTCTGTAACTGGCACACCACGACTTTGAACATAGACATGTCAATTGTCTCACCTTCAGCTCTGGCAAAGGTAGCTTGCGCAAATCAGATTCAGACACATACAGCTCCACAGGCAGTTGCTGTACAATTTTGCTGACTGCCTCAAAGCGGCGTCGTTTACTGGTGGCTGTGTTGTTGTGTGCCTGCTGCCCAGCTGCAGCGGGCCTCCAGTTCCAGACAGAATGACAGAGCTCTCTCCAGCTGTTGCGAAGTCCCTACAACCACCGCTTGCGTCAAGCTCTATCTCAGCTATCTAGAGATAATGATGATCTAAATTGCCTCCGTACAGCAAACACATCATTGACCGCTGACAGTTGATGCACACTGCTGCACACTGTTCCTGGTCAGCACACCATTGCATAGGAGCCAGACTCTATTTGTAGTAAGCTGTTGCAAAGAGGCAGCAAGCTATGATACCTGTCTTCGAATGCTGAAGTAAGCCTTGCTGGAAGCAAAAGCAAATACAGCAAAGGCAGGCACCATCCATGTCAAATTCAAGCTTGGTGTTGCGGCAAAGTCAGCGTTCCAAGGATCATGCACTGGTCGTCTTCCGCTCGAAAAGTCTATCTACAGCAGTATGGAAACCCACTTGGAATGGAATCGTGCATGAGGCAGTGGATTCGCTTGTTGGTTTTTTAACAAGTCTGACAGAACGCACCCCGCCGGGTCCAACTGCATATGACGAAGGGTTTGACAAGTACCCGCTGTTCAACAGCACTGTCACCGCCAAGCCGAGCAGCGTTAACCACAATTGAGATCTGCCGCCACCCAAGTAAATAAAGATCATTGGTCTGCTGCCAACGTTTTGCTTGTCTTGCTGCTCCTCAGCTGGTGTGTAGAGTGCAGTGAAGGAATTTTATGACGTATGTCAGGTCTTGTTGAACTTGTGCGTCGCCCTCGACTCAAGACTGGCAGCTTCCACAGTCGACCTCGGAGAACTACGGAACTCTCTATGACATGTGCGCTCGACTCGACAGAAGCTGTGCGGCATCCTGCAGTTCGTCTACCTGGCTGTGCATGTGGTCATGGTATGAGTCATCAGGTGTTCCCTCCTCTATTTCTCTGCTCTCTCTTCCGCTGTTCCTGAGACCCACACGTTGTGTTGCGAGAACGCAGCGCGGGCTGTTGTGCAACGCACCATGCACCTGTGCATGATCCGCGGTTAGTAAAACTTTGACGTGTCTAAAGACTTTCCCGCAACACACTATGATCACCAGCTGTAACGCATAGCCTTGTGCGTATGCCGCGAGGTGCTTGATATATCCAGCAGCGCGAGCAAACAGTGCAATGCAAGTAGGACTGGCGCCCTCCGTGTGGTCACGACAGCAACGGCTAGACTTGGACCACAGCCTGCACACCAAGGCACGCACCGCCCTAACACAGGCACCAAAGGTGGGGTTTGACAGTCACAAAGTGCCTGTGTGTGTCTCCTGTATGTTTGCCAACACCTTGACGTGACCCTTGGGGACGCTTTGATGCACATTTACTACACTGTGTTGCAGGCACAGCTTGCTGGCACAAGCATAAGCCGCCAGTGGTCAAAAGCTGGTGCGCTCAACTCCAGAGTTGCCAAGTTCCAAAATCTTGACGGTGATGACTTCAGGCAAGACAATGCTGACCACACTGCAGGTGTTGCTGTGGTTGTTGATGGACACTCACTCATTTGAATTTTGCAGGCACCCGCTGGACCAGCAGAACACTAGGCTTCTCAAGGTGCTGCCTGGTCTAGAAACAATGGCAAAAAACGTCCTTGGTACGTAACGCCTTGTGGGGCAATGACAGTGACCTGACACATATATGCTTCATCCCTAAGGGTTGCATACTATTGTACAATGCTCATGATATTGTGAAGTTTGAAAGCATCTTTTGAATGCCTGGCTGATTATCTGACCAGCTTTTGCAACAATTGGAAATGCAGGGCCTGTGGCAGAACAGGTGCTGTTGCTGGAAAACATTGGCACTTCAGTGCTTGTTGGACCAGAGCAGTTACCAAGTCTTCATCGCCTCTTGATCACAGCTGCAAGCACACTGCAAATGGCACCTCCAGATCTTTATATCAAGCAGGTCTGAACACACGTTGCATTGTCTGTAGCATGCATGCATCTGTGAGCCATGTCAATGGCCGTTTCTGGTCTGATGTGCTGAAACCTGCAATCTGCATGGCATGGAAAGCGCCAAACAACAACCACTTCAGTCATGGTGAGCGCTGTTCCATCTGCCCATATTGTACAGACTCTAGCACGTGTGAGCGTCTAGCCTGTCATCATGTGTGTGTGCGTGTCATGTCAGTTGTGCTGCATCTTCCAAAGTTTCTGCACATCTCTGTGCAAGCCTACAGCTTCAAGCTGCACAGTCACAGTGATCTCTTGTTTGTGTGTGTGGCATTGTGTGCACAGCTAGTTGCTGATGACATTTCTGTGATGCAGAACCCTGTGCCCAATGCTTACACGCTGGCTATTGGAGGGCGCAAGCCTTTCATAGTGGTCCACACAGCACTGCTAGAGCTTCTGGAACCCTTGGAAGTTCAGGTACATCATACTTCCTGCTGATTCAGACGTCCGACAGACTGTCTGTGAGTGTAATGTAACAGTGGTCGAGTTGAGTCGCAATTCATATCCCACCCTGCTGGGCCAAGACCTCTTGTGGGTTTAGCCTGCACGTGCATTATGTCATCCTGTGCAGATCAGGAGACTGCTGAACATGCGCTCTATGACATGTGGTCATGCTGTGCCATAGGCAGTGATAGCGCATGAGTTGGGGCACCTGAAATGCAACCATGGTGTATGGTTGACGATGGCCAATGTTCTTGCCACCAACACCCAATCTGTCCTGCCCCTGCTGTCTGGAGCATTGGAGGAAGGGCTTTTGCGGTGGTTGAGGGCTGCTGAGCTGACATGTGATAGGGCGGCACTGTTGGTAGCACAGGACCACCGAGTGGTCATCAGCGCTCTCATGAAACTAGCTGGAGGCTCACCCAAACTCAATGCTGAGCTGAATGTGGAAGCTTTCCTTCGACAGGTGGGTTTTTTTTACACCCGCCAGGTCAATGACAGTACAGCTTTGTAGCCACAAGCGTTGGGTGTCATCACATGCCATGCACGTCAGGACTGTCATTCTGTGTCATGGTCAGGAAATGCCAGCACAGGCAGGAGGGACAGCTGACTGCTCAAGGTCCCAATTCGGCATCAGCAACCTCATAGTCTTTGTTCTGTTTGTGCAGGCTCATTCATACAACGAAGCGACATCTACACCTTTTGGCTGGTACATCAAGAACGCCCAGACCAGGGCGCTGTCACATCCGCTGCCTGTCCTGCGTGCACAGGAGGTGGATACCTGGGCTGCTAGCGGCCAATATCGGGCTCTTCTGGCAAAGAATCATTTGCACCGCCAGAGATTGCCACAGAAGCAGTGAAAGATGTGACACATGCTAAATTCTCACAGCCTGCATGTCATGTACAGTCTTTTTTGAGAAACCTGCCACTAACCCTTTGGCTGAAGGGGTTACAAGGCTTTTCTCCTTTTCCTGTCCAGCATGATCTGCAATCAGCTTTAGCAGTGTCTTTGGGTTTGTTTCGCTGGCAGCACCTTCGAGCAAGGTTCTCCCATTATGCAACGTATGTCGTCTAGCGTGACAATGCACGAGGCTTTCACGTCCAGGCTTACACAAGCATACTGTGCATGCGCTGAGCCCAATGCTTACAGTATGACTGGCTGCCTTTTGACGCTTCAAGACAGGTGTACAATGAGTTATCGAACAGGCTGACGTGACCGACTTTGCCAAGTAGCTCAAGACTGTGAATGTACAGTCACAAAACTTTGTCAATATGCAAAGTTGTTCTGGCGGTTCATTTCATATATAGTTTGCAATGGCATGGTACTAACCATACCTACACGCTGCAATAGTGCAAAACAGCATGGCCAATGCACCATTACTGCATCTGTGCTGCGCATTTATTTTGCTAGCCTTGGCATTGTCCTCCATGCCAGGAATCCCAAGATGCAAGAAAATATTGGGAGAGTTTGCAGCGCTGCACCCATATTCGAACGAAATGTTGTTGTGACTATCATGTGGAACCAGCCGGTGAACTGGAATGCCTGTGCGGTGATCTTGACATTGATCTGCTGGCAGCTCTGCTGTTGGCGTCCTGGTATGGGGCTGTTGATGGGCTCCTGCTTCCTGTTGGCTTCGGTGAAATGCTGCGAGCTGATTGGCTGGGAGACCTTTTTACATACACTGGGCTTTCAGCCTGTGTCTTGGCAGCAGATCTATCCAATCTCTGCCTTCTTGGGCTGGGGGAGCGCCTATGCCTACGGGGTGGGGTGACAGATCTATTCCTATTCCTTTGCCTCGTGCCATAGTCTGGAGATCTGCTGCGGCGGCGGGGAGGAGGTGAGGTATTCCTGCCCTGCCTGGCGCCTCTATCTTGAGATGCATCTTGCTCATCTGTTGATCTGCTTTCTGGGGCTCGTGCCACATACTCTACTGTGAGGGTTCGGCCTGCAAGCACAGCCAATGACAGGTAAACCTCAAGTCTGGTGAGTGCAATGCAAACGCTGCCAGCTTCTGCATTCTTCCCTTAAGGTATGGAATGGCCGGTTGCAGCAAGGTTTGCCCTATCAATGGTCCTGTCAATTTCGAACTTCCCTTGCAGTGACATGCAATCTCAAAGTGAATGCGAGCATGCATGTATGCATACCTTGGAGCCTACTGAGGCTGAGACCATTTCTTGCTGCAATGGCATCATCCAGGGACTCGAATTGCACAAACCCAAAGTTCCTTTTTACTTGGACCCTTTTCAGTCTGCCATAGGAAGAAAAATGCTTTTCCAGGTCCCTTTCTTGTGTAGTTTCTGGATCAAAATTCACCACAAAAAGTGTGTCTGTGGGCGTGCAGTTCTTCCTGCGTTTCTCCTCGCGCCTCTTTGTTTCACCATTTCCCTAGCACATGCAAGCTGTAGCATGTAACCTGTTTTGCTTGCTTCGCATCTGCTGTGCATCACAACGTTGTCACTTGCAGAAAGCTACTCAAAGCAGCGTCTGTCCTGAGCATGAGCACAGACATACAGGTGAATGCACCAGCAGATGCATAAAGGCATCATAATGAATTATCATGAGATGCAAGATACGTTTCCTGCCCACCTTAGCCCACTCTACTCTCAATGGCCGCCTCCGTCTCCCAAACTCCATCCTGGAACCGCACTCTAAAAGTGTCAAAAGCTCATATGGCAGCAATGCAGATGCACCAACGCAAATGGAGCAGGCTGCCACATGGCAAACAGTGACATACCCGTCCAGCTTGTGAATGGCATCATCTCCATCGCGGCTGTCTCGCATGAAGACAAAAGCATAACCTGCAAACGACACACTGTGGGTTGTAAAAGAGTGCGCTGCAACAGACAGAGCTAGCATGTTTGCTGTAGGTGTAGGCAGATCAGTGGAATCAATGCTTGTGGGAACAGGTGAGCAGACGTCTTCGGACCTGATTTCATGTCCACGCGTTCTATAGGTCCAAAATCATCAAACAGCCTCTCGATTTCACGGACATTCATATCATACTCAAAGTTGCCACAGAACACCTGCGGCCAAGGGGTTGTCAGGCGTATGTTCCATGCATTGCAACAATGTGAGCATGCTTTGTGCAAAGATGCTTGATCATTGACGTCATCGTACCGGCTGTAATTCTGTCATAGAGCGCAGTTTCCTTTTAGCTTGTGATCAAGTCTGCGGGTTGCTAGTGTCCCGCGACCTTCGTTGTTATCGCATTTGCAGGCAGACCGCTAATCAAACATACACGTACCATCGACGAAGGATGACACACTACCTCAAAAGTGCAAGGATGAGTCTTGCACAATCTGTGCTCACAACCCATCAGGGTTCCCTCTCGCAGTGAATCGAGAAGTTGTTGACTAAATTGCACTCTGGTCAACGTCTCGCCAGTCAGGTTTGACTGTGCATGCGCAATTACAGTTCCGAAAGCGCATGCGCAGGCGTCCGGAGCCTGCACGGTCCAGCGTCACTGCCTGCATTTCGAATCACGTCTGACCCAATAGGCCTTTTCGGTGCAATATACCTGTCGGTGTATTAGACGTGGTAACTCTAGCTGTAGTGCAAGTCCATAAACACACCGACACCATACAGCAGAGGCGTAGGTCTGGCATGAACGCCAGTAGAAGTATCACTGCGCCTCTGTAAGCAACTCTGCAATATAGGTCGACAGATTGGGCGCACTGGCAGAGTCCCCAAGAGGCCTTGCAAGCCAGCTGCCGCTTGCAGCACCTGCAGCGAATTGAACTGAAACCTTATCAACAAATGCCCCGTTCTTCACAAACCCATGGAGCAGCAGAGATGCTATGCCAGGTGCGGTCTGTTCCTGCAGCTTCAACTTTTCTTTGATGACCAGCCTTCACTGATGCAAAATTTATGGTGAATATCCCCTAGTCAGCTCTTAAGGGTTGGCCTCACCCTTTTTTGCAGGGCTTCTATGAGGAGCTGCTGCCCAAACCGAATGAGAGGCTCCAAGTCTTAATGAGTGTGTAACCAACTCTGACTCGCTGGCCATTAGAGCTTGAACAACCTTGCTGATGTCTGTCTGTCTTGAACAGACACTGTCTGTGCTGCACAGGCAGTGCAGTATACAAGCCAGGAGAGGTTATCGCACAGAAGGGAGAGGATTGCGACACTGCATATGTCGTTCTGAACGGCACCTGTGATCTGCTAGTGGATTGTGAAGGCAAGGAAGACAGTGCAGGTCAACCAACTTTGCCATGACTGTTTTGGAAGTCACACACCTGTTTGCAAGCTGCAAGATGTATGCCCCAACCGTCGATGCACCAAAAGGCATGGGTTCCACATCAAGTTGCAGCTCTTTTTCAAGTCTTCCAGGCTCACTATCGACTGACAAATATGGCTCATGGCTCTGCAGCAGCTCAAGCTGTTCGTGGTGATGCTGTTGCTGTTGCAAACATGATGGTGGCCTCCCTGACCTATACTGCCACGATAAAGGCTGGACCTGGAGGTGCAACCTTGGGCCTGCTACGCCGCAGCCAGATTACCTCTCTCATGTCTCAGGTACATTCAACCCCTGTGATAGTTGCTTGGGTCCTTGACTCAGGTCCTGATGCTGGCCACTGCTTGTTGATTCATCCCTTCTTGCTGTCAAGCCATGTCTCAAGCAATACAGTGCTGTCACTCTCAACACAAGCTTGGTGTATGCTTCATGCACATGCCTGCATGCAGCTCTGCATATGCCTTGCACACATCCCGTAATGCAATGCAACGTTGATGTGCTTTGACTTGCACATGGTACTGCGGTGCTGCAGAACATACCTACTTCAAGCCGCACACTGCTCTTGGTGATTTTCCATAGTCTACAAGCAACCTGAAGCTGGTTGATCATGCTTGTCTAGCCTTTCATTATGGCGCATCTCAAGTGTAATGCTGGCGCAGGCACAACAAGAAGCTGATGCTGCTGCATTGATGCATGCACTCAGGGCAGCTGCTTGCATTGCCATATTGGACCTCAGCCCTTCTGAGCGTGCGCCTCACCAAGTAGATTGCCTTGCTTGCCTTACCCAGAGCCTCCAGGTAGCAAGCCTTCTGCTGCATCACATAATGCATCAAACATGATATGCAAGATTGCTCCGTGCTGCAACATCAGCTGAGCTCATGCAGCAGGTGTGCAATGCCTCACCAAGTTTGCATAATGCTCGGGTTGTTTGACACAGCTGCACTTTAGATCCCTTGGTGCAAAACACGTCCTTCTGCAATTGTCTGTGTAAGGGTGCTCAAGACGCAAGGCAATGGTTTTCAGCAGAGCTGGTTGATGCACCAATGCGTTTATCCCAGAAATCAACATACTGTATGCATCCCTTGACGCTCAATGAGTGCTGGCAGTAACCACAACAGTGAATCGTGACAGCGCATGACTTAATCAGTAGTGACAGCGCATGACAGCACAAGAACAAGCAAAAATTGACCAAGCCAGCCATCAACCGCAACCAAAGATGCTGTTGTTGATAGTGAGTGCTGCCCTGAGCAGGCCTTGCAAGTGCTGCCGGAGGAGCTGTGCCACCAGTTGGCTGCCAAAATGACTCATGTGCAACTGGCAGCAGGTATAGCTGTTTGACTCCGCACCATGGCCAGTGTAGCTCAACCCTGCTTGCCTTGACTCTGCACAGTCATGCGCTACAGCACTGCTATACAGCAGCCACCACATCTGCACGCCACACTCTTGCCCAAAAACCTGCATGCAGACAGTCGTATGGGTCTTGTTTGCAATTGACAGCTGTTATTACTGCTACATGCAGGCTGTGGCCTGCCAAATGCCGCATGCATCATCTCTTATAGAAAGATGCTGTTGTCATTGCCACTCATGGTCAAACAGTAGCATCCTGGGGATTGCGTGTATTCCATGGTACCCTCCCACCTCATGCATGCTGACAGCTTTGGGCCCATGTGTTGACGTTTCACATGGTCACCAACATGAACACCAGCATGAACACCCACATGCGTACCCACATAAACCCCCAGATTATTTATACTGATACCACCTGCTGTGTCCTGCAGGGTCCCTTGTGTTTGAAGAAGATGATATCGGGGATGGCATGTACATTGTGCTGTCCGGCCAGTGCCAGATCAGAGCCAGGCCGTCACATGCAGCTACCATACCACAGCAGCAGGCTGTGCCACTGCCTTCTGTTGGGGTGGACACCAAGCTGACCGGCAGCGGACAGAGCACAGACAGTGATGGCAGCGAGGAAGAAGCAGAGCGGGAGGCTGTGCAAGCCGCGCCAAGGGCTGTCAGAAGTGATGCTGAGCACTCTGCCTCGTTCTGGATTCACAAGTACATGCAGCAGGTATGGTCAATGCGTATGACACTTACATTGTAGCAATCTTCTCTTGAAAGAAATGAAAAGAAAAGACAACGCTTTTCAGCGCTTATGACGGGAGCCTCCTAAGGCGCCAGCCCGGAGCCAATCTTCTTTTGCCCAGCGTGAAGGTGAGTTCTCACAAACAATCATGCTGGACAATTCTATAGAAGAGTAAGATTATGCCTGCAAGTGTCAGCAAGGTCAAGATTTGCAACTGCAAGTGTCCCTGCAACATGCATGACAGCGTGCAGTTAAGAAAACTGACAAGACTCTTTCACACACAAAGCCGCATGCTGAGGATGTGTTCTCAGCAAAATCCTTGAATCATATTGTGTAGGCCTTGCATCACAGCAGCTGAGCACAAGCTTCAGGTGATTTGCGGCACACCATTGTAACACAAAGCAGGTTAGTAGTATTGTTGGCAACAACATCAAAGCTTGCTGGCCACAGCGAGCTTTCTGAGTTATTGCCCTTCTTAACTTGGCTTGTGTGAAACATTACAGCTGCAAGTTGCCCTGAGTGTTAATCATTAATCAGCATCACGTGCTGGGAGACAAGAAGCACACATATTGAAAATGCTGCATTGCCCATGTTTGGTATGGTATCGGAAGCATTGCAGAGGTTGCGCCAACGAGTCAGGACAATGCACAGGCATTGAGCAAGTAGGATCATCAATTACTGTAGCCCTAACACACTGTATATGATGAGGCATTACTGCTGTGCATGCGCAGGCCAGGAAGCTGGTGCAAGCTGCAGAGGCCGAGGATGAGATTGCAGGCTTGCCTCTGCCACTGCTGGCCAGGGCTGCTGGCCACTGGAAGGCCAGGACAGACCACCGCCACAAGGACCCTGCCCCAGCTGTGGTTGCCTCTGACAAGCCCTTGTCTCCCTTGGAGGAGCTGATGGGCCGAGGTAAATTAGAACGGCTCTGACAAACCCTCATTGGGTGCCGTCCTCATTTGTCATGAATCCTCCAGGATGAAGCGTATCACTTGAGGCAATGGCATCTCCTGTGTTGCTAAGGCAGCAACACTGAGTTTGTACTGTCAGAGCCTAGTAGCAGCAGTAGCCTTGTGGCTGATGCCCCACCTACATGCAGCAACACAAACTTGTTTGTTTCCGTTTCTGCCCAGCTGCAGCTTTGGTCGCCCAGCATCTAGCCTTCTGCTGCCTGCAGCAAGCATACCACACTCATGACTGGAAACTTTGCAGGCGCTGCAAGGGCTGTTCAGAATCAGAACCAAGCCAGCAGCAGTGCAGCTAAACATCCTTCCACAGCAGTGGGGCACGATCTCATGGACCCTGCCACAGCTGTGGCCCAGCCATCACAGCAGCCCTTTGCAGCAGCAATTGCTGCTGTGCCTATAGATGCAGCTGTGGCATCAGAGCCAGCACAGCCAAGCTTGGTGCAGCCTCACAGTGACTCTGTAGTTGCATCAGAACTGCTGTTGCACAGCAGTGCAGATGTGCCCTTGGTTGTCAACTCAACAGGGGAATCACAGCCACAGCCAGCAGACCTGTCAGGTCTGGTGGCCACAGCTGTGGACAGTAGTGAGCATGCACAGGGCCTGGAGATTGCTCTGCAGCCTAAGGTGCAGCAGGGGCAGGAAGAAGACCAAGGGGATCAGCAGGGGTTCAGGGAGCCTGTGCGGGGATTGGCTGATCCCAACAAACGGCTGTTTGCCAAGATGGGAAGCGAGGTGCCTGGGCAAGTCAGTATGCAGCTTCTGCAGGAGGTTGGAGCGCGTTCACATGTCCAAGGCCTGTTGCAGGTGAGGCTAGCTGTGTCTGTCCGGTCCAAACGTGCGTGCAAGAATGTGCACATATGTCACCATGCATTGGTTCAGCACTACAGCATGACACAGGCATTCATCTGTTACAGGGTCTCGAATGACCTTTCAATTGCACTCCATTCAGAAATGTGATGTTACGCACTGCTCTGCTTTGTACATGCCAACCAGGCTCACAAGCTCCAATAAGCATGATGGGTTCATCTGCAGCATTTTTTGCAAGATTGTCAGCCATGCAACAGCAATCCTGCTGCTCATTGCAGCAGTTGATTGCAGGCACTGTGCCAAGCAACTCATCTTGCCTCACCTGCCCCAGGACCCACTCAACTGTGCTGTGCTGTGCTGGGCTGTTATGTGCTGTGCTGGGCTGTGCTGGGCTGTTATGTGCTGTGCTGTGCTGTGCTGTGCTGTGCTGTGCTGTGCTGTGCTGTGCTGTGCTGTGCTGTGCTGTGCTGGTCGGGTCTGGGCTGTTATGCGCTGCGCTGCGCTGTGCTGTTATATGCTGTGCTGTGCTGTGCTGTTCTTGGCTGGGATCTTATGCGCTGTGCTGTGCTGTGCTGTGCTGTGCTGTGCTGTGCTGTGCTGTGCTGTGCTGTGCTGCGCTGTGCTCGAAGTTGCCTGCTCTCTTAATTTTGGTGTGCATGGTGCCCAGGAGGTGGCAGGACAGGTGAGGAGGCACCATGATGGTCCAAAGGGGGTGTCAAGGCGGGAGTCCTTCAAGCTGAGCCATGTGATTGAGAACAGGCTGGCCAAGGGGGGGTCTGGTCAGGGCTTTGGCCCCCATGCCACTCAGGCCAACACACTGACCCCGCTGGAAGCCTTACCAGAAGAGCCCACCCCCCCGCAGGTCTGTCATGGTGCAAATAACAAGTAGTACTTCAACAATGGTGACAAGTTGATCATCACGACAGCAAAATCTTATGGTGATGCTGATACACACCTCATGAAGACGTAAGCACGCCTGTCATGTGGTTGCCCAACAAGTTAAGAACATGGTGCAGATCCTGTGTCACAATGATGTGTATCTACCAAAAGCAGCTTTGCCTGTGTTTGAGGTTGACCTGCGTTAGTGCGTCTGACCATTGCAGGCTCCTGGCTACATGCATGAAGATGCTGCAAATGTGGAAGCAACCAATACCACTGATGACAGTCACACAGACATGAGAGGGGCCCACACGGGTCAGGGTTGGGTCAGGCAGGGCAGCCTGGTGCAAGGGCAGGACCTGGATGCCTGTTTTGGCAAGGTCATCAGGCTTGTAAAGGCAGGAGACAGCTTCGGAGAGCTGGCTCTGTTACACAAGCATGCACGCCGCACTGCGACGGTCATTGTGTGTCTACCGTATGCAGTAGACTCTGGGCAGCCTCCTGACGGCCAGTCTACCAAAGGAGTGGACCTGATCAGGATTGGCAGGCAGGAGTATGACCTCACAGTGAGTCTGTCCTCTCTGCAGGCCTGCCAGCTGCATTGCCAGTGCCATTGCCTCTCAACCTCAATGCAATTTTGACATCAACCTGAGATGCCGTGTCAACAGCTCCACCCTGGTGCTAGGCTACCATTGAAGTAGCTCAGAAGCAGACTATGCAGTTTGTCCTCTCACCAGCCTGAAATACGAACCTGAAATAAAAGTGTGAATAGCTGCCCTGGTACCAGGCTAATCATTGAAGTAGCTCAGTCGCTCAGACTACATGTCTTGTCATCTGTAGAAGCATATTGCTTTCAAGCCCTGCAATGATCACTGATTGCTCATGCATTCAAGGGCAAGCAAGCAGGGGGGGGTTGTACAAGCCATCAGCAAAGTGGCACGATCAGCTTTGTCATGAAAGACTACACTGCGATACTTCACACTCTTCGTTGCCTTGCTCAAGGAAGCTGTGGTGGTGCCTCTCAGGTGAGAGCTCTGCAGCAGCAGCAGCTGGAGGATCTGGTGGGGCTGTTGCACCGGGTTCAGCCCTTTGCTGGCTTGACCCGGGAGCAGCTGACCAGCCTGGCCATCTTTGTGAGGCCACTGGAGGTGCCAAAAGACCAGGTCGTCGTGAAGCAAGGCGACACTGTCGATGCCTTCTACCTCATCAAGTCAGGTGTGAACTGTCGATGCAATACTGGTTTTGCATCAAGTTTCCTTGGCAATAGCACAGCCGTGACTACTGGGCAGCCTGGTATGACACTTGGCTTCTCATCAATTGCCGCCGAAAGGCATAGTCTTTTCTTTGCTTCTCTTCACAGACCTGATTTGATGAGGTAGAAGGCATCGACAGCTCACACCTGACTTCATCAAGTCAGGTGTGAGCTGTTGATTCCTTCTACCTCACCAAGTTAGGTCTGACCTGTTGGGCCTTCTACCTCATCCAGTCAGGTCTGTGAAGAACAGACAAGAAAAGACTACGCCTTTCGGCGGCAGTTTAATGAGAAGCCAAGTGTCATACCTAGCTGCCCAGTAGTCAGGTCTGTGCTGTTGCCAAGGAAACTTGATGCAAAAACAGCATCAGTTGTTGACACGATGTGTTTGTTCCGTGTGTGAAGGTCAACTTGGGGAGACTTGAGTGCGTTCAATGCAGTGAACAACATGAGGACATGATTTGATTGATTGTGTATGTGGTTTGTGGCCTTGCATACACAGTGCTTGACAGGTTCAGCAAAGCATGCACAAGATGAAGAGCAACTGTCACAACTCAGGGGTGCCGTCTCTGAGAGTGACTCTGTCAATGGCTTCACTATGTCATTGAGGGTGTGTGCTGACATGGGAAGCAGTGTTGATCCTAGGTAGACAGCCAAAGAAGGTGCATAATGTGTCTGATAAGCATGCTTCAGCCCTTGACCAGTACCTCTGTTCTTGCAGCATAGGCTGTCTCTGCACATGCGCACTGATTTCCATTGCACCGATTACCAAAACATGCGCACTGATTTCCTGTCCACCTGATCACCAAAACATGCAAACCATTGTGTTGTTGCATACAGGTGAGGTTCTGTTGACAGCTGCTTTGGACGGCGGGGACAACATGAGCAGAAATGGTACCCCCCTGACTAATCTGGCCAGGCCCAGCAGCTTCCGTCGCAGCTTCACTCGCAGCAGCAGCTTGAGTAATGCCACTCAGCTAGCTCTGCTGGGTCCTGAGGACAGCTTTGATGAAGTATGCGGCCTGCCAACAGTGGAAGAAGACTCAAGGTGCCTTGTTGCCGCTGTACTTGTTGCTTGTGTTCTCAGCATGCTTTTGTTGTTCAGCTATCATGAAGCATCTTTTGACAATGGCAACAAAGAGTGCCCAAGAACAAGAATGCGCTACCTGCATGCTGTGCCGGCGAAGTGCTTCCTGCTTTGTTGTCATGACAAGCTGCACATACACATTCACTGTGTCAGAGTTGCTGTGTTTACATACCTCTGTTGTGAGTCTTGGCCACCTGGTGGGCGCTCTTCAGCACTCTAGGGTAGAGAGAGGGGATGAGCATACAACCGGCAACATGCAACAGCAAAGCCAAGGCTTAGCATGGAAGAACATCAACATAGTTCATTTGGCATCGTGATGCAGGCTTGAGCCAGACCAGGTCCAGCAGGGCAGTTGGCAGCAGCCCCTGGTGCACTTGGCCAGGGTGACAGCCAGTCAAGCCTGTAGCCTGGTCACACTATCAGCCATAGACCTGGCTCGCTTTGGCCCTGACCTAGTGACAGGCATGCAGCAGTACGCCAGCACCCGCAGAGAGTGGCGAAATCACAGGATGGCCTCAAGCAGAAATGCTGCTCGGGTGAGTTGGGGTTAATTCAAAACAAACTTGAGATATGTGCTTGGACTGATGTTACATCCCTCCAAGCTTTGTTCTGTGCTCCTGTGGACCGTCCTTGAGATATGTGTTGGCATAGTTGGAAAAATGTAGACCCTGCAACGAAAGATAATATGTCAGGATATTGAAGAGACAGAACACACTGCATGGGCTTGCCCTACAGAACATGGATTGAGGGCTTGCAGGACACTTGTCTGTCTGTCTTTCTGTGTATCTGTCTGTCTAGTTGGTTACATGTGAACCTGCTCAAAGCTTAAGCTAGAGATGCGCTTACATGCAAACATGTTGTGTACTTGTGTACTTACCACACTTGGCAAGGTTGCTGTAGTGAAGCCCAGAGAGGCAATGCTCTGATTGGCTGTGGTCTGTCTGGTCTGCTTCAACTGTTACCAGTGACATCACCAGCAATGTCGAATGATATCACCAGCAGTGTTGAGTGACATCAGCAGCAATGTCAAGAAGTGGGGCCCGCTGCAGGCCACATGTGATGCGCAAGAGCAGCTGCGGCAAGCAGGGCCTCAAGTAATGGACGCAGCTAGCAGTCTTCCTTCTGTGGATGCAAGTATGAGCAGCCAAGCTGCCTCGCCTGCTGCTTATCAGGATCTCACCATCAGGTGAATTTTCTTGTAGGCTACCCTCCTGCCCTTTACTGTTGGGCAGCTGCCTTGTGCTGCTAAGCCAGGTGCCTTTCAATGCTGTTCTGCTGCCTTTCACCTCTTGGCAGCTGCCCTTGGGCTGCAGCCGGACAGTGTTCTGCAAGAGCTGCTCCTGTTCTGCGTCGCATTGCAGTGTATGAAGTCTGCTTTCTGCTGTGTTGCTCCTGTCGTGGCTATAATACTGCTCAGCAGCAGTGTACACAGTGGTCTATGCTCTTGCAAGCAGCAAAAGGCTGAATGCAAGGCTGGTCAGGTAGCAATGCTTGTCTGCTATTGAGCAGGAGGCAGAAGCTTCAGCGCAAGAGGAGAGACTCTCCTGGTGCTGCAGCCTTGAAAACCTTCAACAGGCAGCACAAGCACCAGGTGTGTGGTGACTACTGTCCACCTGCTGTGTAATGCAGACGTTCCCCCCGTCCCAGGAATAGTAACACAAGAGCATAGAAACATTTCACAAGGAGTGCGCACAGAGAACAAACCAAACATACCACAAAGCGTTGAAAGGAGTACAAAATTGTCATCCTTGAGCCCAATTGTTTTAGCTACAAACTTGGACTGGTTGGCTGGCTGGTTCCCTGTACCAAGTCATGCAGCTTTTGCATCAGGCATGCAATGTCATCTACCCATTCACTGGAGATCCTACCTAGAGGCGGTCGCTGGCCACTTCCTGAAAGGCATTATGCAAGCATGCATTTGTTCATTCCTCTGTTTGTGCGTTTGTTTATTCATTAATTCATTCCGTCTTTCCAGCACGTTCTTGGCTTAACATTGCATGCTATGACCATGTGCAAGATGCCCAGCTGGCTGCAAAAGCAAGCTTGACGAACACAAATCTGCGTACTGCCATGCACTATGGTCACAACATCACAGTTACCAGAGCTCCCCAGCCAGGATGTACCATGAGCCTCATCTGGCTTCACACCACAGACTGCAACTCTAAAATGAGGTTCTGGAATTGCACATACAACTGAAAACAGAAACAGACGTGACCAGCAGCTGGTGTGACCATGAGCAGGGATTGGAAGTGTTGATGGAGAATGTCACGTCTGTTGGCTTCACCAGTTGTGCACTACGTCACAATGCCAAACTGGCAGACCTGGAGCTTGCAGGAGGGCCAGCTGCCACTGGCCCTGCTCAAACGCCCCTCGAAAGGCCGCCCAGCAGAGGTAACGATTTCTAGACTGTCAACGCCTTCTCTTTGGTGATGCCATCAGTTATGCTCAAGTGGTTACTGCATTTGTACATGCCCACTCTTGTTGTCCCTGAATGTGCAATACAACAATGGGGATGATAGACACTGCGTGGGGATGAGAGACACTGCGTGTCTGCTTTTGCTTGGAGATGTGAGGATGCAAGCACTGACAGGACATGCAACTCTGCTGGTTGCTGTCTGCTGTCTTGCCTGCATTCTACCTGTGCAACATGTCACATGGCCAGCATTCCGCAGCTGACATCACAAGGTACACCATCACAAAGTGCACCATCACAAGGTGCACTATCACAGGGTGTACCAGCATCACAGTGTGTGTGACATGTGGTAGGTGTGAGCAGTCGGCCACAGTCAGGCCATCGTTTGGTGCAAGAGGGCTCATATGAGGGCAGCACATCTCTGAGCCTGCAGCATGTGCTAGCTGGCTGCAGCACTGCTGCCACTCCTAGACCACCACAGCCGGACCTGCCAAGGTATGACTCTTTTTGCAACTCTGGTGTGCTGATATACTGCTCAACTCTCTATATGAACCTACGTATATTTTAAGCGTGTCCAGCCCTTGGCTGACGCCATAGTGCTACGTATATGCTACCAGACAAGGGCTAGCTGTTGTGCAGTGTTGATGAGAATGTAGGACTCAGTGCAGTATCAAATTTCTGCAGCAATTGTTTCTGTTGCTAGTACTGCACTGGCAATGTGTGAACATCACAAATGTTGTATCATGGTGGTTGGCTACATGGCATGTACGTGTTGAACAGCATCATTTGGAGTTGAGGTCAGCAGGTTGGACATGTTGTGCAGATGCACGTATTTATACTGCGTCTGCTGTTCGATATCCTGAGCCTTGGACTTTGATCAGGGTGACTGTTCATCACACATTCTGATGATCAGCATCCAATCACCGTATCCAAGTTCTGTACAGCAACCTCTGGACGCATCACAAAAACAAGCCGACTTGCTGCACCACTTTCGACACTGGCTGTGTGTTGTGCGTCACGTTCTGAAACACTGCATGCAACCAGCCTTTTTTGGTTAGTAGACAACCACATGAGTGCAAATGTGTCATGCTGGCATGCAGTCCTGGTCCATCTCGGCCAGTGTCTGCCAGCAAACCACCTCGCCCCACCTCAGCTGGGGGGCGCCCCTTGTCTGGCAGGCTCAGACCCACCAGCGCTACTTTGACACCCATCATGGAAGACTCATATGCCTCCCAGGATTCTGTCATGTCTGGCAGAGCATCACCGTTGTTTCCAGAGGCAGCTGCTGCTTACAGGGCAGCAGGTACAGTCACATTGCCTCATCACTACATTCTCAAAGCTACGATCACAATACTTTGTATGATTATTGTCACAAGCCAAAGAAGCACACAAATGCCAAGAGGAATCAAGATTCCTTGGATGTAGTCAGAAAGCCCACATAAGCACAGCTGTGCCCGTGACCGTCCAAAGGGTTGTATCATGACTGCATGGGCCACTTCACTATGCAGTGGTCAAGCTCTTGATGGGCCTCCCTGTGAGTGATGGTTGTCACACAAACTGTGCACACTATAGCAAGTGTGCTTTGCAGGACATAATTGACTGATTCGTTGTAAACTACATTAACTTATTCAACTGACTGCTGCATTGCTCATTGTGAGCTTGTGCTGTGTCTTCTTTGTTCCAGTGACCTGTGTTAGCTCAGCATTGCAGAGTATGCCACAATGACACCAGCTGGCATCATTGACGTCGTGGCTGTGTTGTAGGGAGCAGACCAACATCTGCAAAGTGGTCTAAAAGCCGAGCTGGAGCACAGCTGACCACAAGCTTGCAGGAGCAGCTCAATCAGAAAATGGGCAAGCTTGCATTTGCTGGAGTCATGCAGGTGAGTTACATGTACCACAGCTTGTTGATAGTCCAGTATACTCACAACCTGGCTGTATATGTTTAAAAAGAGTAACTGAATCTCAATAGTATACCATGCTTTGCTGTGAAGTGTCTGCGCAATCACAGTGTAGAGCATATTTGCAGTGGCGAAGTATACAACCACATGCGATTATCTGATATATATTATGACAAACTTTCATATATGTTATGACAACCTTTCGTAATATCACAGCTACGTCTGCAGGGGGGCGATGTGCAGCCAATCATATCAAAGCCCAGCACCTGAAGCCGTAAGCTCTTCTCACCATATACCTAGCATGCACAGCTTGGGCTACTACTTGTCTTGATGCTGCATACAACTTACTGTAACACTGCAAACAACCAATGGATCAGCTACCAGACACTGCTGCTGTGACAAACCAGATACAACACTTGCACTTCAACGCTGCTGGTCCAATCTCCTGGCTGTAATAGCAAAAGAGAAAAATGTTGCAAGATTTGATGATGGTGTGCTGTCAAGAACCTAGGCATCTTGCACATGCCAGTATGCTGCATCAGATGCAAAGAAAAACCAGCAAAAGCATGTCGGTCAATTAGACCATGGTCCCAGGGCTTCACCAGCAGGACCATGCTGCTGGGCTTTGACTGGTGTTGTTGGTGGGCCATGAGCAGATTTCACACGTCGCAAAACTTCACCATACGCTGTACGCCTGCAGAGGCTTGTCTCAGCCCCTGCATTGGGTGTGTAGATCTTGCTGGTGGCTGCCACACCATCACCGTGGGACTGCGCATGCGGTGGCAAAGACTGTCTGCATTCAAGCAGCATGCCTCAGAGCTAAGCAACAGTAACAATGCTACTGATGTTGCTGCCACTGCTGCTGACCAAAATCGCCCAGTCCCCTCTGCAATTTGAGTCTCGCAACAAGCTCTGCAAGCCACAACCAGCGCAGCCTGATGTGACTACATCCGTGCAAGGGCATGGCTGCTCATGAAGTGCTGCAAAGCTGTGATGACAAATGGTTGAGTTCAAGCTGTGATACTGGCTGCAGATCCTCACCTAAATGAGGTGCAGGCTATGCTGCACGGTGCTGGTGCCCACTGTTGAGGGGTTAGCCTGCCTGTGTGACCCTGCGAATGCACACAAAGAGGGTGATAGGAAACAGACTCACGGCACATGTGGTCAAGCAATGTGCGTATTGGCTCAATCAGAGCAGCAGCATAAAAGTGGCAGTCGCATACCATAGCAGCGCTTGTTGCAGGCCTGGACAACATCCTTCTGGACGCTGTGCTTGCTGTCCCTTCACAAACACGCTGACTGCGTGCACGATCAGCCAGCAGCATTACATCCTTGGGCCAGGTTTGGCGGCATGGTACCACCACTCCTGACAGCGTAAATATCTTTGATTGTTTTTGTCTTTGACACCAATAATAGTGTAGCATGGGGTTGCACCAGAGCTACGTACACACCTGCGTACTAGCACTGGCAAGTGCGCATCAGCCCGGCCAGAAACGATTTGCTGCCGTGTAGCAGCAGTGCACTGGAGGTGATTGAGCCGCTGCAAGGCTGTATGGCGCTGACTTTGTAGAGCTTGGTCTTGTTGCCTAAGGTAAAATATCACAATCCTGAGTTGTAGCCAAAAGCAGCATGCAATGGCTGCTGAGGTAAATAGCCTGTCACATGGGAATGAGCAGAACATACCTTACAATACGAAAATGGGTCAGGACAGTGTCCGCAGGAGTTTGTGTCTGCAAACGCCTTTCTGTGGCAGACAAGACAAGTATAGACAACATTGTCGGTGTGAGAGCAGGACAGACCAGCATTATTCCCTCATTACCAGTCTTGACAATACGTGGTGTTGCAAGGAGACTAGATTCTGAAATAGCCTGATTACTGTGCCGGCCCGTCCCTATGTGACTGAAACTTGGTGAGAGCTCTAAACTAGTGCTGTCGATTGCCTCCATATGATGGCATCACGGGAGACTGCTGCTGCACGGGGCACCACGGCAAACTGCCCACAAAGACATCAATACATCGTTGTTCGCCTTTTTTGGCAATCACAGGGCACTTCAACAGCTTGAACCCATTACAAAGCGTGAGTCCAACATCAAAATCAGGTGTTCACTTGACACGCGATTGATGATGGCACTGCGAGCATTGAAGTCTGCAGAGGAGAAAAAACCTCAGTATTCTGCCAAGTTATACATAAATACTGGTCTTGTTGAAGCGCCTCCACTGTGGGGCTGTTGCAGTTTCTCGCAAGCTCTGAGCTGCGAAGCTCGCTTGCATCCCAGATCTCCGAAGGATGTCTTGCCTGTCAACAGAAACGACATACTGCTTAGCTTGAGGGTCTCAAAACCCAAGTCTCTCTTCTTGTCACCATGCAATAAACAGTTCATAGGGTGGTGAAGTTTTCTTGCGAACCTACTGCAGAAGTTCACCACCTCAGACAGCTTGCAGTTTTCGACCATCCGTTGGCAGGTCTAGCAATGATTTTCACAACCCTAGACAACTTTTACGTCTCTAAGGAGGATTTAGCTGATAGTCCTTCAAGAAAGGATGGGATTAGTGCTGACACAGAGAGGGACCAACGGATCTATGGGTGTGAGCTCATACAAGAGGCCGGAATTCTTCTCAGGCTGCCTCAAGCAGTCATGGCAACCGGTCAAGTCCTGCTACACCGGTTCTATTGCAAGGTGTCCCTCGTGGCACACGATGTGAAGGTGAGGGTAGCTCTGCCCGTGATTCTGCTGCTGCAAGTCTGATCGCGTAACCGACAAAGCCGATGCCTGTTCGCAGAAAACTGCTATGGCCTGCGTCTGGCTCGCTACGAAGCTTGAGGAGAATCCTCGACGAATGAGGGAAATGCTCTCTGTGTTCTATAGATTGGACAGGAGACGGCAGGGCAAGACAACACTCCCACCACTGGACGTGTATGGCCCGGTGAGCCCCCATCAGGCACAAAATCTGTGTGGGTACATATGTTGCTGTGCTTCCCTGGGCATACTCATCGCCCAGTCCTCACTTTGGAGACTGTACTGAGAGCTTCTCTTGCGTGTTGGCAGGTGTTTGAAAAGTGGAAGTCTGATGTTGTGACACTTGAGCGCATTATGCTGCGGGCGTTCGGCTTTATCTTGCATGTTGAGCATCCTCACAAGTTTGTCCTGAACTATCTAGTGGTACTTGAGCAGCATGACCATCCTGAATCTGGTCTGTTGCAGCGTGCCTGGAACTTGGCAAACGACAGGTACAGTTCACATGCTGCTGCTGCTGTTGAGTATAGCTGCTACTCAAGCACATGCACCTGTCGCTGACATCACTGCTTAGCTGCAGTCTGCGGTCCACTCTCTGTGTGAGGTTCAAGGGAGAAATAGTGGCCTGTGGCATCATTTTCCTGGCTGCGCGGCAGCTCAGGGTATGTCATTACCTGCCCCTCTTGTGCTGCATGTTTCTGTGCATCAGGGGTGTTTCCAGTGACTGAGCTGATGCCTTTGTTGCAGATCCCCTTGCCTGAGGATCCTGCCTGGTGGGACCTTTTCAACGTAGCAAAGCATGACTTACTGGAAGTAGCTTGTGAGGTGCTTGACCTGTACAAGCTGCCCAAGGCAGAGTATGCTCCCATTTCCAAGGATGCACAGAGAGAGCAGCGGCATGCTGCAGCTCTCCAACAGTCAGCAGCCTCACCAATATCTGGTCATCCCACTCCTGCTCGGTCTCCTGGCACAACATCTGTTGGTGCTGTACACAAGTTGGAGCATGCCCGTGGTGTTTCAGCTGCTCCTGCTGGTGATCCTGGTTCTGGCGATGGTGTCAATAGCGCTGGGCAGTCTTCATCTGCACTCCATCAGGTACAGCATCAGCCAGCTGTGTCAGCTGCTTCTCTGTCAGTGTCAATTTGGTCTGAGGTTTGCCTCAGACGTGCCCCGAGGTGAATTCTCTTTTAAGCATACCGGTCACATGTGCTGCTCCGCTGGATGATGCTAAACAGATTCGTGAAGCCTGAGCCTGATGATGCTTTTGTATTCGTATACTGACAGCTGGAGCTTTGCAGACAGGATGTTGGACAGCCTATATAATATTTAAGATCTTGTACTGCAGTTTGACATTCAATGCCTTGTGCTGTGCAGACTAATGGAGATGCCAAGGATGATCATAGCGAGAACAGCAGGAGCAGCAAAGAAGCAGTTGATCATCAGAAGCAGGCCAGTATCAGGTCGCGCTCCAGATCGCGGTCTAGGTCACCCGGTAGAAGTAGATCCCGTAACAGGAGCAGGGACAGACGTATAAAGCCTGAAGAGGGATATCGGGATAAGCACAGGGACAGTTCAGCCCCTAAAGAAAGAGGCAGCAGGCAGGAATCTGATGGGAGGGAAGCACGCAGAGTTGTCCAGTTTGATCCTCAGCGTGTGAAGGACAGGCACCAGTCTCGAGATGGCAGATCTGACAAAGACAGAGACCGTCACAGGCACAATCGCAGTCACAGTCATCCAAGCAAGCACCGTCACAGTGATGAGAGGGGCTACAGCAGAGATTCTGCTGACCACAAGCGTCGCAGGGTTGACTGACATGACTCTTCCCCTCCTCAAGGTAAATTCAGAAACCAAGTCACCTTGCATGCTCATCAAATAGTAGCACACCAATTCATTGTCGTGATCCAGAATCTGTTTCACTTACTGTTTCCACGACAAGTCCTTGAGTAGCGTGATGCTTGGGTATACACCATGATACCTTTGTACCACTGACACAGCAGGATCTGAGCAGCCGTTGTTCAGGCTGTTGCTGATTGCTCAGGTATTCGCTTTGGGCCAAGTGTTTTGCATGACGGCTCACATCTTGTTGCAAGTGCAGGCTGTGGTCCAAATCTGTTGTTCCTGCAAACTCCATGCAATCTCACTGCTGTATTTCAGTTACTCGCTAGTTACTAGTTTTGACAACTGGCCACACAGACCTGAGGAGACCTAGCATGTCTTGCCGAATTTGCATGTTGGACTGTCTGCTGTTGGTGTGCTTTTACTGACTTGCTGTTTGTGTGTTACGTCAGGCTGGTGCTTGGGTTTGTGGCCTCACTAAAGCAGCCACACGCGCAATGCTTGTTGATGGCGGGTTCGTTGATACAGTACCTGTGCACTACGCTTTTGGTGGTAGGTAGGTATGGCTGTGCTGAGCAGGCTGCGCAGCCAGGTCTAAGGCATGCACATGTTTGCTGCCTGCTTGCAGAGCTGATATGCTATGCATGAGTGCGGTCACATCAGGTCAAGCCGCATGCCTTTGCCACATCAGCGTTGCCAGCCCACCAGTTGTTCTCACCACCCTTGCTATGTACTTAGAGGTCGTGTGGATGTGTACTTCAGTAGTGCAGCCACGGCAGTGTGATGCGTATAAGCTGGCTTGCAGTCCACGGCAGGTTGTATCATGCACCTTTTGTGAGAAGTATGATGCATTCACTTTCTTTGTACTGGTTTTAGGTGTACATCATTGTCTCATGCAGAATACCCAGCAGCGATCAAAAGTATGTATGTTACAGTGCAGGAGTCTGAGACAACCTGACTTGGTGGTTGCTTTTCAGATCCAGCTCTAGTTGTATGCAGCTTTGAGCACTTTGTAGACAAGTGCAATTTGCACATCAAGTGCCCAACAGGCAATGACTGACTTGGCTGGGCGCACTTAGGACCTTTAGCACTCATGCATAGCATACCTGCTCTGCATGCTTGTGACAACATGGCTGGCTTGCCTGACTGTCATGCAGCTTCTCAGTGCAGCCACATCCACCACCCCAAAGCAATGTGCCCAATGGTTGCTTTAATGCAGGAAGTTGACACGAGTATGCCTATTTGTAGGTGTTGCTGCCCTGGTGAGGACCTGAGACTGTTCATGTTGGAAGGGTGTTGTCTGTTGCCATGGCTGGGGACGCCAAGGTTGCGCAGCACAGAGCGCCTAGGCTTACAGAATAACAGCTTACAGAATGCTACAGAGTTCGGCTCCTCATGATGAAGTGTTCAAATGAGATGAGCAGTTCTTCTATAATAGTCAAGCTACAGGCTGACTGTGTAATCAACTACCTTCCTACTCAATATTGCATCTCATATCATGTCACAGAAGCAAGCCGACAATCAACCAGTTGACCCAAACCCACCTTCAGGTGCCACTGTTATGAACGAAGCTGCTGCACCGTCCACCTACAAATCACAAATGTATCATCACAGATTTACAATTTCGTGCATGGGCGGTAAGACAGCAAAATGCATCTACAGCAGGGGAATCTTCTGCAGCTGCATGCCAACACAGGGTGGTGGAAGGCAGTGCAATAGGTGAGCATGCTCACCGAGGCTAGCAGCAGATGCTTGCGAGCAGCATGGCTGCCTCTTGCACTCCCTGCTAACAGCGCTGGCTTGATTGGGGTGTCATGCTCTAGGATCCGTACAGTGAACTGGGCATGAAACAGAAGGGGATCCCCTGGATACAACAGATAATCTGCTCCAAATTTGGCGCCATCTGTGATGTAGTACCTGCACATATAATCCTGCTGTGGCTGATTGCAACAAATCCCATGGTCAAGCATGACATGGCAAGAACAAGCATTACCCCTTACTATGTAGCTCTGAGAAGATGGGCTGTTCAGCTTGCATTGCATCCTTTGAGCACGCATGCTCTGTGTCAGCAATGTTATGTTGAGCACAGTGTTCAGCAGTGACAGCGGCATCACGTCTGTGAGGACTGGTGTTCCCCGGAGATCCTGCAAAGCAGCTACATTGTGATTAATGACTTGAAAACGCCGCAGTGCAGGTGCAGCATGCTACAACTGCAGCAATTACTAACCAAGGCAACCTGCCAACAGCAAAAGCTTACCCAGTGCTGCAGGTGCTGGTTGGCTAGCTGTGACTGGCAGCATGACAGCCTTTTTGCTTTGCACTGCTGTCAACCAGGCAGGGACGTGCCTTTCAGGTTGTATGTGCTCAATTGCAAGGACTGCAGAGGGGGCAGCAGCATTGGCAGTAGATTCTGGGAGGCTGACGGTCAGCTGCAGAACAACCCATCCTGCAGCTCATGCTCGGACCATGAACATATTGTCATGATGCTGGAGAAGCACTGCACAAGTCAGCTCACCTTGGCGCAGGGCTAGCTGTAATTCTTCGGGGTTGAGTTCACAAGGCAGGCCCCCAGCAGAATTGTGCTGCTTGTGCTCTGCATACAGAGAAACGGCTCATGGATTGAACGGCAAGCCTGCCCAGGAGTCCTTGCTGAAGTGACAATGCTTGCATTGGACCTGCGGAGTTGCCCGACATGGCTCCCACAACGCGGCAATGGCGACGTAACCATGTCGCTCCTGCACATGCAGCCTTACTGAGTACAGATCACGCTTCCTTGCGAACTGCATGCGAGACTGAATCTTGCCTTCGGCGTCCCATACGTAGCCTCTGTCCCCGATAACAGTCGCCGATATAGGCATGGGCCTGCAGCGAGCCACAAGCTTGGACGCTGCTTACAGTATCCTAGCATGCTCCACCGGCAATGCCATTTATGCCATGCACCTTCTTCTGGTATCATGAGCATAGGTTGGGCTTTTGCGGTGCGCAAATTGCGTATGGAGATCATGATCAGGCAGTTGTCTGTGCGTCAGTGAGAACATGTACGTTACATCCATTTTATAGTTACGGTCGCGGTTACGGTAATGGGATCCGCAGGTAGGTGTGCAGTGCGTCTTAGACTAGACGGTCGAGTGACTGCAAGCACGGAGGCCAAACACGCGATCGTTCTGTGGGCTTTCTATGGACGTCGAACGGTGAAGGTTGCAAGCAATTCCAGCTGTCATGACTTTATGATCACCTTCTGCATCCTTGATATCGTTGACCTATCGAGCTATCTACCGGGAAACGTTACAACATATCGCATCTGGTGCTATTGCGTCCTGTTCTGTACATACTTGAGCTCATGCCTTCTCGCGACACTGTTTCGTTGCTGTTCCAATATTCAAGCTGCTTGTTTCACACTTGCTGGACTGTCAGAACTCAGGAGGGGATATGGAAACCAGCACGGTCAAAATTGATTGCAAGATTCAACACAGCAAAGCAGACACGTGCCGGCGGTCGTGACAAGAACTTGACAGCTTTAAGTAAAAACTGCAGTGGTCTTGCTTTTGAACAGACCTGTGCCTGTGCCTGTGCCTGTAGGGACACAAAGAGAATGCTGTGCTTCATCAAAGTATTTGAAAGGGGCAGGGTAACATGTTCAAGCTATAGCATTACTGTTGTTGACACTACGGTGGCCGGGTGCAGGGTTGTGATCTTGACCTTCACTTGACCTTCACTTGACACTGCTTGCAAGCACATGCAGCAATGTGGCTACATCACAGAGTGAGCTTGTGCATATCTATCTGTCTTTTTGTTTCAAATACTGTATGTGTCTAGCTTTGACACTGTCTTCCAGCTGGACAAGCCATGATCAGGTCATGGCAGGCCTGCAATCTGTAAGTATTCTTAGCCTGGCATGTACAGCCTGCAGCTGTTGGCAGTCATGAAAGCGGCTTGCCTTTGCAGCAGGCGGCCCTACTCAAAATTTCCTATACACGACTGCCTCACTGCCTAGAATGCAGATGTGGGTTTCACATGGGCTTGAACGGGTAGTACATTAGGTCAAGCACATTACCCTGCAGAAAGCGCCATATCAGTGGGCGAAGTTGTGTGGATATCTGCTGTAGTTGACCAGAATAACCCGCATACTTGAGCGGGACTGCGCACAGACAGGCAACGCAGTCGAGAGCGGAGCGCGATGAGTGCTGTTGCAAAGAAAGACCAGGCGGTGGAGGCAGCTCTCGCAAACACTGAACACATCAAGCCTGCTAGCACGACAGAGACCAACGACGAGTTG